>Ga0181400_1000560_pt1 | contig 16075 bp, 12 predicted proteins | sample 23SPOviralmetaG_FD_130129 | JGI IMG/M metagenome (GOLD analysis project Ga0181400, IMG submission 130129) | Marine viral communities from the oligotrophic San Pedro Time Series (SPOT) site, San Pedro Channel, CA, USA - 23 SPOT_SRF_2011-06-22 | ecosystem: Environmental > Aquatic > Marine > Strait...
ATTAAATAATTAAATGTGTAATTAATTATTGTATGTGTTAAATAATATAAATAATTATATTTACTTATATTAATTAACACCATGGGGAGAGGAGCACATGCTGCTCATGCCGCTTATAACAGAACTGGCACACAGGGTATATCAGTTACTAATGAAATAAATAACGATGAAGAAATACACTCGGTTTTTATAACAGAAAATGATACCACTAAACAAATTTTACATGGACACAATATTTCTGAAATGACTTGTTCTGGTAAGGTAGAAAGTATAACATCGGAAAGATACAAAATTTTTACACCAGACGAAAACTGCGATATGCTAGGGGATATCTACTTGAATTTTGAAATGGATTCAGAGATAACAGACTTTACATTTGTTGATACATCACCGGGAGGACAAGAAATCGACTTACAAAATGTAGGACAAGGAGACATTAGTAAAAATTTTTCTTTTGGAGGAGAAGATTATAATCTTATGACTGTAGATTATTCAAATAGTTCATTACCAATACCAAGTTCTCCAGAAGGAGAAAACCTACCTAATGTCTCTTACATAAATAAAACGTTGAACGTTACTTGCGACAATGTTAATTATGAAATAGTAGTAGGTAAAGGTACCTCCAACATTGACGTTAAAAATTTGTCAAGTAATACATGGTCGTCGTCTAATCTTAATATAGGTAATTTTTCAGAGATTATAGACGTTATCATGATAAATGTAGATGGTAAAGACTTATTGATTGTTGGAGGTAGACCGGCAACAACTTCTCAGTCTCCTTACGAAGTATTAGAAATACAAAATTCAAATGGAACAATTAGTATAAATTCAAGTGATTTAGTTGTAACTAACAATTATCTCTCTAAAGATTTCAATATAATAGTAAAAATATTTTATGAAAATAAAAGCCTAATAATGTCCGGTTTTAAATATCACAACAATGAAGTATTGCGGGCCCCTGATAGTTATTTCCGTACAAATGATGTAAATTATCAGACAACATTTATTATTACAGGTTTGTCTTGGAGCGGCACATTAAATGGTACAACTATACAGGGTCTTACATTTACTCCAGAGAGAGATACAGTTTCTAAAAGACTTGAAAGTTATAATTACAGAGATTGTTTAGTATCTTCATCTATTAAATATGACGATACAAACTACGCATATATAACCGGGGCAAAAGAAAAAGTTTTAATGGCGTTATCTCCAAATCAAGATAATAATAACGAGATTAAAAGGAGTTACGATAATGGATTAAATTGGGAAGACGTGGATATTTATCAAACACCTGACAATTATTATCCAATGTCAACTTTATACAAAAAAAATGAAACATTAGTTCATGAGCAACTTAATTTTTTTGGATTTCTAGTTGATGACTTAACTAGTTATACAATAAACAACCTAAAAACTTTTATCGTGGATACATTCGGGTATATTAAGAGCGATATTAAAGTTATAAACAAACTTACTAAAATGGAATATGACGATGATTTAACACTGGATGATATTAAAACCTTGGATTTGGTACAATCCGTTAGGATTTTATACAACGACGACAACACACCAGATACAACATCTGCGACAGAATATGATTTAAGAAGTTATTTAGATATACGAATTAAAAATTCTCCAATCATAAACGATTACGAACATATTTGGATTAATATCACAAAAGATAATGATAATTTTGAAAAAATTTGGCCCTTAGGAAAAAATATCAGAATGGCTTCTAAAAAACCTTACGGTGCTATCACCCGTATCATTGTTACAAATGGTGGATCTGGATATACGAGTGCTCCTATAGTTACTATCGCTCAGTCCGCACCTCCGGCCGCTACCGCAACTGCTGTATTAGCAGGCGGCGTTGTCACCTCATTTAATGTAGTTTCAGGTGGTTCCGGATATACGAGTGCTCCTACGGTTACTATTGAACCTTCACCCTCGGGTGAGACCGCTACCGCAACTGCAGTTATTGACGAAAGCGGCGTTGTCACTTCGGTACTTGTAGATGTAGATTCGGGTGGTTCCGGATATACGAGTGTTCCTAGCGTGACTATAGATCCTCCTCCGGCCGCTACCGCAACTGCTGTATTAACAAACGGTATTTTAACTTCGATTGATATATCTTTTGGTGGAAGCGGCTATGATGGCACCGAAGAGGTAGAAATAGATGGTACCGGGGGCGCGACGGCTATTATAGATAAATATAGCATATACAAAGACTATTTAACCTTTGGACAATTTAAACAAAATATAACAAAAATGTTGAATATAACTAAATCTGATTATAAGTTAAAATGTTATTATCCATTATTAAGTGCTAAGACTTTTATAGGGAACGAAACTAACGATGACAATAAAAGTGTTTTTGAATTAGGTCTTTTACAAATTAAGAAAATTGATATTTTAGCGACGGATGCAAACGGCTATTCGCAAGGAGGCAACATGAACTTTATTAGGCTTGGTGGAGCTCAGCAAAATGCAGAATTTAAACCAGTTGATGAACGTTTAAATGATAAATTTAAAATTCACCTTGTTGTAGAAAAGAATGTCACAACTGTATCAAATTTGAAAAATAGGCTAGTTGAAATATACGGCGGATCGAATACCGATTATTTAATATGTAAAAAAAATGTAATATTGGAAAATTCTTCTTCAGATAATACATATACAAACAATAAAGTCATATACGGTTCCACGACGAACACTATTATAAACAGTCAACAACATTCTAATAATTCAATATTAGATACGTCGTACACGGGCCATAATATGGAAATTAGATTTGCAGACACTCATCCAATTCTTTCAGTATCAGATCCCAAGATTGTATATGTTTCTATCCCGTTGTTTCTGGGAAACGATAGTACTAAAAGACGTACTGTAAGTTTAATAGCATATGACTCAAATAATCCAATAAACTATATAACACTTGGACAATTAAAAACTAAAATTAAAAAATTATTAGATCCCTTCTATACGCAACTAATAAATACTGGTAATTACTATGCATCCTTGGTCAAAGGTGGAAGCCATAACGGATATGTTAATAATTCGAATGATAACTTTTATGGAGCGCAGAGCCCAAATGTCCCTCACTTTGCCGATAGTCTTAAACTAGACCACGAAACCATGGGAATTAAAAGCGGAGATATATTATATTTTTATTTTGCATACGTATCCATTCCATATGTGACCCCAGGCGCGACGAACGAAATGGCTCAGTATATAAATATATCTTTAAGTACAGACCCATTGTACAGTGAAAAAATTATATCAACTCTGGGTGTAATGGACGATTTAAAATATTATATTCCAAATGTAAATGTTTTAGTCAATAACGACAAAGGATTATGGGTAGCAGCGGGAACGCCAGGTGATCCAGATTTTAGTATAACAGCGAATCATCCAGTTAGTGGTATTCCAATTGAAGAAGTTTTGAAAAGACCAAATTTATTTGTGTTTGTATCTAACAATGATGGATATAACTGGCACCCCGTAAAATTTTCCGTAATTAAAAACAACGCATTAGGTATTTCATATAAAGACGCTGATATAGAACATTATGATGACCCTAAATACAAAATAGAATACGTCTCTGGTTATGTTAGTAATTCGCGCGGAGATATACGTATAACGTTTAATATATACGATACTTCTATCGAAGTGGTACCCGGGGCCACGACACCTCGCCGTGAGCCTGGTAAACCAGTTACATCTTGTGTATTGGATATAGATCATTATAAGATATGCCCAGATGTAATAAGCAATTATAGTTTAAAAGCTATTAAAATGTCTCATATAATTGATAATATTCCTCCAAACTGTCCCTTAACTTATGCAAATTCTATTAGAAATGAATTCGATGTATATACATTTCACAATATTGATCCACACGCGTGGTCAACCGTTGAGAATCGTAGAATATCAACAAATTTAACAGTTCAGACTATCAATTCGGATATTATATATACTTATAACGAAAAGATTAAAATATCGGGCGTCCTAACGGAAACAATATTTGACTCTACTAACGAAATATTATATTATGATAGTCCTCGTTATAAAAGATTGGATTCATATTTGATAAAATATATAGCAGCTTTTACATCTACGCAAACCCGATTACAATTATTTAGACAAACTTATGTAGGCGACAATAGTGAAATTATTAAAATAGACGGTAATACATATGTAGAGTTTTCCATAGGTAGCAACTTCACTATAGAGACAGATTCTAATAAAAAGATGGTTTTAGTACACGGAAATGTTACCGGAGATTCGGAGATATACACATATGATGACAAAAATCTAAATTTTAGAAAAGTCGCTACGATACAATACTTGCACAATAATGTTAATTTCTTGGAAAATACTTGGATAATATCTGGAACTAATAAATTATTAATTTCTTATGATACTGTGCATTGGAGAGAAGTTAATACTAACAATACTATCAATGAACTTTTTTCAAAGAATAATCGATACCACGATGTTATACTTACTTATGATTCTACAAAACAGGCTTTAAAACATAAAGTATTAACGAATACAATTGACAGATATAAAAGTATAAGCTTATTTCACGATATTTCAATAAGGGGAGGTATAAAAGTAAATATAGATGAAGAGCTTATCGCAGATAGAACTAATTATATAATAGATAATTATAGTGTACGTCTTGATGGAGATGGTAATTCTAAATTCATTAATCAGGGCACACTTTATAGACCAAATGATATTATTAAATTGCGTGATTCATATATCATTTGTGGAAACAAATCTGGACTTGCAAATTATGAATCATTATCACTTATAGAGACCAAAGACCGATTTACAGGTAGTAGTAATACAGACGATATAATATTTTTTGAGTCACAGTCTCTTTATACTGTTTGGAGGTCTCAAAACCAGGAGAACGTAAAAGATTTTATAAACAATTTTAACATGGAAAGATTCTATATTGATACAAATATGACGAGGGATATCGTATATTGTTCGGGCAGCTATACACGCGGAGAGAAAAAATACGGTATTCTTGCTATTAGAGCTATACCGTTGGATTCGGAAAGATCATATGCTCACGAACCGAATTCATATTTTTGGAAGTTATTATACGCACCGTCGCATTCCGATGTACCTATAGATAGTTATCAAAATGAAACAGATTTCCCAGAGAGATCCCCGTGGCTTCAGTGGCAAGATACCATATTCGAAAAAATAAACGATCTTGTTTTTGCTGATAATATGGTTGTTATAGTGGGAAAAGGCAAAAATGAATTTAATTTATATTATTCAAAAGTGTCGTACCCCGAATGGTTTGGACTTTACCCCCCGACTTCTGAAACGCGTTTAAAACTTAATTTTCAAGAAATACATACAGTTTGTTTTTATAATGGATATTGGTTTGTAGGGGGTAAACCAATATATCAATCCGATAGTAGTGGTAATCTTATTAAGAACAATTATTGTCTTGCTTATACAAATAACATCCTAGGTGATTGGACTTATAAAAATTTTCCATCACAGGCGTCTAATAGTTCTATTTATGAAGTAAATAATATGGAAGCTATAGATATAAACGGGAATAAATCTATTTTAACTAATATTAGCTACATAAAGGAGGACAATAATATAGATAACCTTGTTATGGCTATAATATTTATAAACATAGACCATATGGGTAATTTATCTTTTACCAATTGTGTAGAATTTAACACCCCTGGTATAAAAGAATCTGAGCAGACTGAAAGAACATGGAATAGTTTTGATTTAGATGGTTCAGGGTACGTTAGGGAAAAATGGCTCAATCGTCCATTTGATTTGGAAATAAATGGAATAAATAGAAATATAATTTCAACTATACATTCCCCTAAAACTAAGGATATGTATTACGTAGAATATAATTCTAACTCGGGATTTATTTTAATTCCATACAGAGATCCTTATATACCTATTATAGATAAATCTGAAACTGGAGAATATCCTAAATTTATTAAACACGTTAAATTGGGGACTGAAACCTTAACTAATAAGACAAGAGGTCACTGTTACAAAATAGCAAAAGTTACAAATGAAAACTTTATAACAGGGTTAAACTCGGCAAGGTATCTTGCGACAGGTAAAGGAGTATTATCTCCAATATCTTATTCAGATGATTTTGAAAATTGGACATATTCCGACGCGGGAAATGTATTTGATATAGTATTTGATGTTGCTCATGCACATGGATTATGGATTGCCGTGGGAGAAGGGAATTATAATATAGGTATATCAAAGGACGGAAAAACTTGGACCGGTGTACATTCAACAAAATGGGGAACTAATAATTTAATGTCATCGGAATATGATTCTACATTAAATTCGCTTTCTTTTTCTGCAGATACAAAAATAACAGATATTCTTCCTTATATACCAAATTTAAAAGGTATTTTCCTTAGAAATTTATCTATTCTTCGTCTTTTTAGCAGAATAGAGTATCATGTTGGAGCACAAATTTGGCAAACTCTTACTTTTGATGATATCAAAGCACTGCTAGACACGGAATTTGGGGCAGGAGAATATGCTAAATTATTAAAAAATTGCAGCACAATAAATAAAAATGGTTCCACTAAGTTAACAACGTGGATCCCTGGGTTTACAAAAACACTGAACTCTAAATTAGAAACTTTTGCTAATGTATCCGAGCGCGGTTCATTTCCTTCTGGGTTACTCAAAGACCAAAAATTGTCTATTAAAGTTTATTACAACAATCTTGAAAATGTAATCGGAAACGAACTGACTTCTAGTGATATGAATAGCGCTGTTTTTGATAATTTTATGAATAATACATTAATGCCTTGTGATAGAGATCCAAATTATTTCATAGATTCTTTTCTAGCGGATAATTACGGTTTTCAACTTGGAGACAATTATCAGAATGTAAATGGTTACTTTAAATTAAAATACAAAACAGAAATTCAAAGATTAAGACTTTATTGTAAACAATTTGAATTAGATGAAATCGAAATAGAAGAATTTAATAAAGGAATCAAACAGGTCCCTAAAATTACACAGAGTTTATACTTCGATGCAGATAACGTTGGAAATCTTCTATTAGATTTAGATAACTTTAATATGTACGCATCACACATCATCGTATCGGGATGGTTAACTTTTGGTGTATGCATCACTGATATGAATTTAGAATTAAATGGATATTCTTATAACAAAACAGTGGAACCGAGTGTTATAGACTTCGCAACTAAATTATGTTTAGGTTTAAATTATAACAGGTACACATTCAATGGAGTAGACAAAGAAGATGGAACAGGCTCTCTAGTTATACCCCTGGCTTCTACAGCTTACTCAGGTTCTAGTGTACCTCTTGATAGATATAATAGTATTCGACTTAGAATAAACTTTAATACACTTGCTGGACCGAAGTCTTATATTAATGTAACTTGTGTAGGAACAACTACAGTGTCTTACAATAATAGTACAGCGAATATAGAAATGTACTAAATTTATATACACGGAATAAATGTCCATTTTAGATCTGTACACATCTTTTTCCATATATTTTCCTGTTCGAATAATTTTTCTCTACTTTTAAGTAATGGGAAATAAATGAGATACTCGTCCTTATTTAACAATTGAAAAAATTTATACAAGGTATAAGAATAACTTAAAAAATTTTTTCTATTTTTTGGACAATTTCTATCAAACGGTTCTTGTATATCGTTAAACATTTCAACTAATTTTTCTTGAAGTTCATTATTAATAATTAACTGTTTATTGCCTGTTATTTTATGTATTATATTTGGAATGTGTTCATAGTATTTGTTAAGTTTAAGTTTTTTAAGAAATTCTTTGATTTTAGAGTATGTAATTAGAGATTTATCTCTTAATCTTTCTTTCTTAATTTCAATTATTAATAAATCTATGACATCGGTTGGTATAAGAGTTCCTTCACGTCCTTGTATCTGATTTATCCATTCTTTAAAGTGGTTTGTTCTTTTATAACTGTAAGGCTTGACGTATTCGTGTGTTTCAGCATGATTCCATTCTGGAAGACTTGAAATATTTGATTTTTCTGCTAGTCCACAGTTAAAACAAACAGTGAGTCCTGATGATACATCATCTGTAGTCTTGCTATTACAATCTGGACATCTGAAAATATTAGTTCGCTTGCTTTCAAATCTGGTACACGTCTCCGATGGAAAACATTTTTCCATATACATTATATACATCTCACCCTTATTATTTTTAGAATCAAGGGAAATGTATTTAAATATACCATCCTCTGAAGTATCTTCAACTGTCGTACATTCATTATTGTCTATTTCCTTTATAAAACTTATCGAATTGAATAAATATTCAGACAATTGTGTATCGTTTTCAATTTCTTGAATTTTTTCTTTTAAATCGTAAATCTTTCTAGAAACATTAAAAGCGTCTGAATAATTTTTCTTACTTTCAAAGTTTTTCTTAGTTTTTTCCAATAGCACCAATTCTGAACGATATTTATCTAAATTATTTTTGTCGTCTTCTATTTTTTTAATAGTTTCAACGTGTTTATCTATAATAGATGTTCTTGAATCTGTATGAACTGTTTTTTTGGATATTTTAAAAGAGGTCATTTCTAGTTTTTATATTGTATTTTTTTATACACATTTAATTTAATTTAATATAAAAAGATATAATAATTAATTAGATGATTAAATATTCAAATATTTTAACTGTTAAGTGTTTAAAAAAAATATGTAAAATTTATAAAATTAAAAATGAAAAAAATATTAAGTCTTTTCTTTTGAACGCCTTAAATAATTATTCGGCCGCAAGAGTAATTCAGCAAAATTTTAGGAAAAAACTGGATTTTAATGAAGTGTGTCCTATTTCTCACGAAGAAATTAGATATCCTTGGATTTGTGTTAAAAATAATACTAAGTACATTTATTACGATTTCGATACATTTGTAATTTATTTAAATAAGATGTCTGACTTCAGAGACCCCTGTACTAGAATTAAATTATCCAATAAAAAAATCGAAGAAATAAATAAATTAATACTTTATTATCACAGAAAGTCTACAAATAAATTGATAGTATCGGATGATATGGTCAGGGACATAGATTTTAACATACTTACCTACTGCTTACACGATATCATAAAAGATATTAATAATAAAGACATCAATTTAGAAGAAACTTATAGATTTTATCTTCCGAGGTTTATATTTTATTTTACACATCTTGTAAACAATCATTCCAAAGAAATGTCTTCTACGCTATTAAAAGCTTGTAAAAAATCAGTAAACAAACAATTGATAATTGATTACATAGATGTAGTAGAAAATATAAATGAATTTAGAGACAAATAATTACAAAAAATAACTATATAAAGAAACAAAATAGTATATAAAGAACACGGACCGATTTTGTCATGACAACTTGTGTAATTTGCGACCCGCGTTCTCAATATACAGACTGTATTTGTCATCCAAATTTTAAACACTTTGATGACTTTAGAAACAATGAAGATGGAAATTATACATCTTTTAATATAATTAAAAAATGGGACATTTCTACCATGACAGTATGTTGTTCTTTTAATAGTGTTATAGACACCGATAAGTATATAGCGGAGTATAGTGATGAAAATGGTAAAAAACAATTTTATAACTGTGCTAATATTTACATAACCGTCAAGTATCAAAACAAACCAAAAGTCTCCGCTAAAATATTCTCAAATGGAAATATTCAGTTGGCGGGGGTTCTTAATCCATATTCAGCGACGTATGCTATAAGAAAGCTTTTTAAAAGACTCAATGTACTGGGAGCTTTTAATAGCGAAACGCCTTATATTTCCAATGTAAGAATATGCATGATAAATTCTGACTTTAAGATAAATAAACATATAAAACAAACTGATTTGTGTAAAATTTTAGACCAGGGTAAATTAAATTATCTCAAAACATATTCTTTTAACCCAAATAAATACCCAGGTGTTAATATTAAAATGCAAATTCCAGATACTCATAAAGTGATGTCATGTATTGTATTCAGACCCGGGAGCGTTATAATCACGGGAGGAAATGACATCGCTTCATATGAAAAAATTTATAGATGTATGATCGATACATTTGTAACAAATGAAAGTATACTCAGTTGTCCTAATTAATATTTACTCTTCGATAGTTGTTAAATCTTTATCGACACCTGTTAAATCTACATTTGACACTTTATTTTCGGGTTGCTCAGTGATGTCTTCAATTGGGTCGTTTGGAGGTTCTTGTGTCTCGACTGGGTTCAAGTCTACTAAAAAAGAGTCTAATTTTTCATTTATTTCTCTCAACTTGGAAAATAAATTAAATATGAAATAAATTATAATTACAACTACGGAAACTATCCCAATCTTGAACATTAAATCGCCGCCGGTGTTTAGTTCGGGCAACATTTCTTTCGACATTTAATATATTATAAACAAATTAAATCGGTTGTTTCAACGTGAAATACATTACATTACATTACATTACATTACATTACATTACATTCATTCGGGGTCGTCCTCAGGAATTTCGTTGTCGTCGCCTGGAATATCAATACCAAGCACAAATGTGGTGCGTTTGAGAATAATCCCAGAATTAGGAGGATATTCTCTTGAACCTTGCTGTACAACTTTAATGGCATTATTAGTAAAGATACCCATATAATAGTCTTTTGTAAATTGTTCACGTGGTAGATTATTTTCACGGCAATGATCATTAAAAATCTGAGAAAATACCTTTAGGGGTACGTAGTACTTCTTATTAAATACTACCTTACCAGATTTCAAGAAATGTTGAAGAGAATTAGTAGTCTGCTCCATCTCTTCTTTATTTTCCTTAAAGTATTGCGGCAAAATGTTCCAGATACCTTTCTTACCATGTGTTTTAAGAGTATGATAATATCCACGGATACACATTTTCATAATACTGGGTATTTCTTTTGCTAGTTTTTTATCAATATCTGTATCAGTGTTTACTACCTTTTTCCAGAAATTAACAACCGCTGTTCTACGAGATACACTTTCCGAATTATTTTTATATCTCATAATTTTATTGCCACCCATCATCATAGGAACTTCCCAGTTGATAGTTTCATCCGATTTGTATTTTTCTGAGTAAGTGTTTCTTCCTCCTTCGACAAGGAGCTGCCAATCAGTCTGTTCCATCTTAAAATTCTCAGCAATCTCTGGAGCGAGTACCATAAACTTATTTACGTGGGGTTTGATACCATATTTAGCGTCAATATTATTTGCTATGATTCCTACGTCCTCTTCTTCGTAGAACTTCTGAATAATTTTCATCACGATAGTACTCTTTCCAGCGCCTGCCTGACCTAGAAGATACAATAGAACTTGCCAATTGTCCATATCTCCGAGGTTAAAACACATTCTACCCATAAATGTACAAAACCACTTCTGTACTTCCTCGGTAAATTCTTGATAATCAAGAAGACTTTTGAATGTTGGACAATGGCTCATGATATTAAACCAATCATCTTCCGAGTATTGGGAATAATTATCAAATTTTACGTCGTGATACTTCGCCGCGACTGACAAATTATTGAGGTAAGGATGACTTTCGCCATACGGAACAAAAACGTCTGTGTAGACAGGTGTTTCTCCAGGTTTTGATAAATTGTATTTAGTTATGTAATTACCGTTTTTGAAGGCAAAAAGATGACGATCTTTATTCAAGGCCGGCAACTCGGGGCCAATAAATTCATTGAAGTATTTTTCAGCATTATTGATATTACTCGTACCATTAGCAGTGGCGTTTTTCCACTGATTAAAGTTAATTTTATGATCTGTTTTTTGATAGATGAAGTCTTTGATTGTACATTGTTTTTTCCACGCGTGTGTATTAAATTTTTTATATATTACGGGCTTATACAAGTTGCCACCCGCTTTTGTAAAACCTTCTTCTGAAAACAATTCAAGTAGATATAAAAGAAGACATTGATAAGGTGTTTTTTTAGAATCATCTGTAAATCTAGCATACTTAAAAAGTACATCTGGATCTTCATTACACAACGAATTCCTACTAGGATCAGTTGTACGATAAAGAATATAAGTATCACGAATAAGCCTTTCAGAATAGAAAATTACTTCGTAGATCTTATTCCAACGTTCTTGATAGTCTTCAAAATCTGGGATGTATTTTTTAAATTTGAAATACAAAAGAGTAGTTTCGAATATAGCCTTCTCCATCTCTACTGAGAGAATAGATGTATCAGTTGCTTCTAAATCGGTAATACAAAGATTTTTACATGCGGTTTCTATAAGGTTACCTTCCCTGTTAACGGACCATTTTTTATCTAAAACTTGAAAGTATTCCAATAGTTTCTCATTATCAGCTTGATCAATTTTCTCTTTGATATCAATTGTCCAGTTAACGGGTGCCCGAGTCATCACTGAATATAATTCAATATAAAATATTTTTTTATATAAATTTATTTTTGTAAATATCCAGGGTTAAAAATACTATTTAAAATATACATGTTTAAGTATAGAATGAAGTCATATTTGATCTTCCTTAAAAATGGAGAAATTCTAGAAAAAAAGACAAATGAAACTATATTTGATATATCACGTTTTGGTCATTTTAATACATTTAAGATGTATCAAGACTACGTGGTTATGTACAATGAAAATGAAAATTCTGAATTGAACTTAACAGTCTTAAGTTTTACAACCGATAGGTATAATTCAGATATAGGCCTGATTAAACTTGAAAATAATTTGATTAAGTCGCTTACAATGAATAATTACATGAAACTTTTAGAAAAAGAAAAGTATGAAGCATACGAAGAAGACACTAATGTCTTAGATATAATTAACTATTACAAAGACTTTATTACATTCTAATTGTAATTTATTTAGAAACTAGTTTTTGTGTGGGTACTTTTTCGCGCCCTTCGATGTAGATATAATCATGTAAAAACTTTGCCTTACCCTGTGCGTCCATATCTCCTGTTTTATCGACGTCTTCAGAAAAATACTTGTATATTCTATCATACACATCTCCCTTCGTTACTGGTTTACTAACTTCTGTATTTTTAAGTTCTAGTTTAGAATCTTCGCCCACGTGACATACATCTAGATTATTACTAGACATAAAATTTAAAACTTCTTCTTGCTTCTGTTTCTTTTTCTGAGTAAGTTCCTTGATTTTATCTTGATAAGGTTTCATTTTTTTCTTAAGATCTTTTATTTGTGTATCAATTTCATTATAATCTCCGACGTCCTTTTTAAAAAATTCAATTTCCTGATCTGTAACAGGTAGTTCCGACATTTAATTGTGTATTGTATTATTTTTTTAAATTAATTAAGTTTTCAGAAATCCTATATAAATAATAAGAGTTTAGTAATAAAATAACAATTAGTATAATAGCGTAACATTTTAATGGAAAAATGTATTTGTTTATTACTTCATTTATTTTAACCTGGCTTTTTTCATCTAATATATTTGATAACATCATTATAAATGTGTGTATATTTAATTAATTATATTTAATCGCTAAATGCTCCAGTATCGTCAAAAGTTTCATCTACATCAGATTTGCAGTCGTCTACATCGAATGTTTTATCATCGTCATTTTCATCGGACATCTCTTCTGAATCTTCACTGAAGTCCGACTTATTATCTATTTCTTCTTCCTGTTTCTCTTTCTCTTTCTCATCTTCTTCTATATAATTCTTAAGATCAACTTTGTATATTTCTGCTTTGGTTTTAATCTTTCTCCTCTTTTTACGGTTTGCTTTCAGGGGCACGCTCAATTCAAAGGGGTAATCTGTTAATTTTAGGGGATATACAACACTTGTATAGGTCGATATATTTAATACACATTCATTATTATTAATTCTTTTTTCAAGGCATCTTATGCTTTCGGTATCCTCGAAATAAAATCTCATATTCAACCTTTTTAAAATGTAATTGATATTTGCAATATAATTGGTAGAATATTCTTTAGGTAAGTGGGTAGTATTTTTAAGAAGTTGTATGTACTTATTTAGATTTTTCATATAAGTTTCTCTTGGTTTTACCTCTTGGTATGTTTCAGTTACATGAGTTGTATTTTTTATTTTCTCAATCGGTTCTTTAATTTTTTGTAAATGATAGAAATCACATTTCCCTTTCTTTTTGGTTTCCTGAGTATCGCATTTAAATACGTTAAATGTTCCATCTAGAGTAGTTTTCTCAAAGAAAAAAGCCTTAGTTCCACATTTACAGTTCATGACTGTGATACATTTTTATAATTTATTTGTTTAAGCATAATAAATTTTTGCAATAATTTAAAGGAGTAGATTATAAATATCTACAATGAACCGTGTAGAGCAGCTCGAAGCTATTCAAAAAGAATGCCGCGAACTTTTCGCTAAGAAAAATTCAGATTATGGTGACGCTTTTGCTACATATGGTACAGTAGGAGTTCTAGTAAGAATTGGAGACAAACTTCAAAGATTTTCTAAGATTACGTCAAAGAGTGTTGAAATTGAAGTTCTGGATGAAACATTGCGCGATACCCTGATGGATCTCCACAATTACGCGGCCATGGCCATTATGACACTTGATAGTTCTAAGTAAATTTATTACAAAAAAATATAAAGTATAGGTACATTCATAATTAATACATTGTAAACCGAATTAATTATGACTGAATCTCTCGAAGGATTTCGCAAATTCCACAACTGGATTAAGTCGCAGCTCATTTTTGAAGCCCAGAAAAAAACCGACGGAAATTGTCTTTTAGATGTCGCCGTTGGTAGAGGTGGAGACATAATGAAATGGAGCAAAGCAAAGCTTAAATACGTTACAGGTTTTGACATCGATAATAAGAGTATATATGAAAAAAATGAATTTGACGGCGCTATTAAAAGATACAATTCTATGAAACATCTTCCTAATATGCCAAGATGTTACTTCTGGAACATTTCAGCTATAGACCCTTTTGCGCTTAATATAGTAAACTCTAAAGATAATAATAAAATTTATGATATTGTATCGTGTCAATTTTCTTTTCATTACTTCGTAAATGACATAGACATCGCGTTGAATATGATTTCTAAAAAACTTAAAACAAATGGGTATTTCATAGGGACTGCTGCAGATGGAGATGTCATATCAAGTCTTTTAAGTTTAAACAATGGAAACTATGAAAACGACACGCTGTGTCTTAAACAAACTGATGACGAAGGAATGTATTCATTTGAATTAAAATCGGTTAAGTCGTCCCGAGAGACTTATTTTGAATACCGAGGTGCTTCAATTGAATACTTTCTTCATAAAGATCATCTTATTGAAAAGTGTAAAAATCGCGGTCTTGAACTTATCAGGATTAATAATTTTACTGAAATTTATGACACATATCGTTACGATTTAACTGAAAAAGAACAAATCTGTAGTTTTTTAAATTTTGCTTTTGTTTTCAAAAAAGTTTAATAGAAAGGTTTCCATTTCTTTTCGGCGCCGCGAGCCTCTGACAACAAAGTTGAATTGGGTATAAAACCTTCATCGAGTATACTTGGATATGAGCCACCCGTCCCAATGTCTACTATTCTACCCGCTCCGTTTGTTCTAATTGGGAAATTGCGGTTGTCGTCTAGGTTTAATGCCATGTCAATACCCGTAGAAACTTCGTTTTCATCGGCATTTAGATGGTCATATTTGAAAACTATTCTGCCTTCATCTCCGACTATTCTTTTAGTTACCTTTGGATTAACAATGTCATATATGTATTCTAACCGAGGTAGTAACTCAGGTTGACTGTAATATTCTACAAGTTTTTTAAGATTGTGTGCGCGGTTTTTACCTGTTAAATCAATTCTCTCATCAACGCCCCTTGGTTTTATAACTATTTCTACTTTATAACCCTTAATCTGTCTAGAAGTTCTTGTTCCCGATGCTCTTCCTCTTTTTGCCGAACCATCCGATACACATCTACCCGTGGAAGGATTACGTACTTTACCAGGGCCACATTTTTTATTATAACGTTTAGTTACGGGATTCCATTCGTAATCTACCAAATTTGGCGGGTTGTAACCA
>Ga0181400_1000561_pt1 | contig 16066 bp, 20 predicted proteins | sample 23SPOviralmetaG_FD_130129 | JGI IMG/M metagenome (GOLD analysis project Ga0181400, IMG submission 130129) | Marine viral communities from the oligotrophic San Pedro Time Series (SPOT) site, San Pedro Channel, CA, USA - 23 SPOT_SRF_2011-06-22 | ecosystem: Environmental > Aquatic > Marine > Strait...
AATGCCAAGAAAAAAACCAGAAGATTTAAATAAACCAGCAACTAATCCTAAACCAGTTGCAAACAAAGAGCCTATGAAGTATGAAGAACAAGAATATCAGGCAGAAGTAGTTTCAACTAGCGATTCAACTACACGCAAAGTTAAACTAGACTTAGAAGTAGATACTAGTGTAAAAGATATGGGACCTAACCCATATGCTAGATTAATACACCTAGCAAGAGCAATTGATGCTTGGAGAATTTTTCCAAGAATGTTTTTAACTGTTTACATTGTATTACTGTACAAAGTAGTAATATGGTTTATGGCGTTGGATGCTCCTAGTTTTGAGCAAAGCGGACTTGTTAGTATTGTTGTAGGTGCAGGCGCGGCATGGTTTGGACTATACACCGGATCTAGTAAATCTAAAAAATAGATACAATAAGTACTAGTATGGATTACTATAACGTACTAGGTGTTGAGCGAAACGCTTCTGAAACAGATCTTAAGAAAGCATACAAAAAATTAAGTATGCAACACCACCCTGACCGTAATGGCGGTAGTGACGAAAAGTTCAAACAAATTAACGAAGCATATAGCACATTAAAAGATCCTCAAAAAAGACAACAATACGATAATCCACAACCTCAGTTTAACTCGCAACATTTTAATCAAGGCGGATTCCAAGGCGGCTTTGATATAAACGATCTAATGGGTCAATTTGGGTTTGGCGCAAGACAACAAATGCGGAATCAAGATATTACAATAGGATGTAATATTAATATTGCAGAAGTATATACTGGTAAAAGTGTAATTGCTTCATATAGATTAAACAATGGTATGGAGCAAACAGTTGATATCAAAATACCTGTAGGTGTAAGAAATGGTGATAAAGTCCGTTACTCAGGAATGGGTCAACATGATATTAAACAAATACCTCCAGGAGATTTATTTGTACAAATTGTAATACAATCCACAAATGAGTATGAGATCAATGGATTAGATTTAATTACTAATAAGAGAATTAGTGTTTTAAAACTTATTACAGGAACTGTTCTTAATATTAGTGTTCCAGGTGGTGCTAAAGTAAACCTAAATATACCTGGAGGAACACAACCTGGAACAGTTTTAAAAATAACAGGCAAAGGCTTACCAAATAGATCAGGCAATCCAGGCAATATATTAGTCAGAATTGTTGGTCAAACACCGACAGGTATTTCAGATGCAGATAAAAATGCAATTGAACAAATTGGTAAAAGATATAGTTGACATTATTAGTATGATAACGTATAATGTAAATATAGTTATAGAAAAGGAATAAAAAAGTATGGTTGAACCATCTGAAGAATTACAGGTTGTATTTGATAAAGCAATTAAAGATGCTAAGAGACTAAATCACGAATATGTGACATTAGAGCATCTATTGTTTGCTATGCTATGCACAGAAAACTTTACTAACATCTTGACAGGATTTGGTATTGAAGTGCAACCATTGCAAAACGAGCTATTGCAGTATCTTCAAACTAAACTAGACGATATTAAAGTTCCTGAAGGCACAAAATATAAGCCTAAGAAAACACAAACTGTAGAACGTGTTATGAATAGAGCATTTACACAAGTATTGTTTAGCGGGCGTCAGCACATTGATATTTGTGATGTATTTTTATCATTGCTTAACGAAAAGAAATCATATTCAACTTACCAAGTAACAAAAGCAGGTGTAGATAAAGATGCATTCAGCAATTATATAAACAACGAATTTGTTTCAAATGTAGAAGATGAAGAATTACAAGGACATGCACAACGAGCTTTGAAAGCATTTACTTCTAACTTGAACCAAGAAGTTGTTGATGGTAAAATTGATCCTGTGATTGGACGTACAGAAGAACTAGAAAGCATTTGCTTGTCATTAGGACGTAGACAAAAAAATAATGTCCTATTAGTTGGTGATCCAGGTGTTGGTAAAACTGCTATTGCAGAAGGACTTGCATACAGAATTGTTAACAAAGATGTTCCTACATTCCTTGAAGAGTATTCAGTATACAATTTAGACATTGGTGCTATGTTGGCAGGTAGTAAATACCGAGGAGACTTTGAAGAACGTTTCAAATTAGTTATGGCCGCAATCAAACGTCAAGGCAAAACGATTGTATTCATTGACGAAGCACACATGATGAATGGTGCTGGTGCTGGTGGTAGCAATAGCTCTAATGATTTAGCAAATATGCTGAAACCTGCCTTAGGTAAAGGTGATATTAAAGTTGTAGCTTCTACTACTTGGGACGAATATAGAAAATATTTTGAAAAAGATAGAGCATTAATGCGTAGGTTCCAACGTGTAAGTGTTGACGAACCTGATAAGAAAACAACAACAGATATTCTACATGGTATTAAAAAGTATTACGAAGAATTCCATGCAACTACTATTACACAAGAAGCAATTGATGAAGCAGTTAAACTTTCAGTAAAATACATTACTGATAAAAAGTTACCTGACAAAGCAATTGACTTAATCGACTTAGCATGTTCACGGTTTAAAGTAAACAATGTTACAGGAGATCGTGTTGTTGGTCCTGAAGAGATTAAATTTGAACTTGCTAAGTTTGTAAATCTTCCTCCAGAACAAATACAACAAAAAGAAACTAATAATCTAGCAAGTCTTGACAAGAACCTTAAACTTAATGTGTATGGACAAGACAATGCAATTGAAGAAATTGTTGACAAGATACTTGTTGCACAAGCAGGACTTAAATCAGAAGAAAAACCAATTGGATCGTTTGTATTCATGGGCCCAACAGGTGTTGGTAAGACTGAACTTGCTAAACAACTTGCAAAGAATCTAAGCATACACCTTGCACGTTTTGATATGTCAGAATATCAAGAAAAACATAGTGTAAGTAAGTTAATTGGTTCTCCTCCAGGGTATGTTGGTCACGACGAACATTCAGGACAGTTAATTAATCAACTACAAGAACATCCTAATTGTGTTTTATTACTTGATGAAATTGAAAAAGCACACCCAGACATTGCACAAATTTTATTGCAAATTATGGACAATGGTAAGATTACCGGAAGTGACGGTAAAGAAGCAGATGCACGTAATTGTATCTTAATCCTTACAACTAACTTAGGTGCAGAACAAGCTGAGAAAAACACTATCGGATTTAGTCAAGATTTAGCTGGTGATTATGGTGACGAAGAATTTAAACGTTTCTTTGCTCCAGAATTTAGAAATAGACTTGATGGTGTAGTTACGTTTGGTAAACTTGAAAAACCTATTATGCTAAAAATTGTTGGTAAGTTCTTGCTTGAACTTAAAAACATGCTTGATGATAAAAATGTAGTTTGCGAAATTAGTGACGATGCATTAGACCATCTTGTAGAAAATGGTTTTGATGATAAGATGGGTGCAAGACCTATGCACAGATATATCGACAAACAAATTAAACGACCCCTAAGTAAGATGCTTTTATTCGGCGATCTAAAAGACGGTGGTACTTTAAAAATTGATGTTGCTGACAATAAATTGCATCTAAAACCTATTACTGAAAAGGTAAAAGATGTTACAAAAGTATTACACAACTAAGTTATTTTATAACAAGTATCTATACAAGCTACGTGTAAAGAGCACTATTGCATCTATGTTTCGCGGATTGAATCTAGGATATGTTAAATCAAAACTAGATGCTATGCAAAGAGAAGCAGAGTCAGAGTTGCCTATATCATGTCCTTTTAACCATTTAGCACGTAGGAAAAATATGACTATTGATTTAGAAACATTTATGGATGCCTGCGTTGTGTACAATGCACTAGAAAAAAATAAAAGTAATGCTATGGTGCGTTGCGAAGGATACAACTTAGATATGTATTCAAACGAACCAGATTGGTTACATAAATTGCAAACACAAGTCAGTGCAGTACAATGGCATGAACCTGAAAATGATGAAATTTTCAACTATCTTATAGATAATGCAAACACTAAAATAATTGACGGTGACGTTGAATGGGAATTCAAAGCAATATTAGGGAAGAAAGTTGATCCTAATTTTGCAGACTATTGTGAAAACAATCCAGACGGATTTAGAATAGGCAATGTTGCAAAACGTGTTGTACGTAACAACCATTTTGCCGAAGGTTTTTACTTTTATGCTAAAAATGAACGATATCTAATGTTAGCAAAAATAGCTTTAGGAGGACAAATCCGACGTATTATAAAATATGTTTCACAAAAGGATTTGCATAAATAGTATTATGCCCAGTACAAGCGAAATAATTTTATCAGCCAACACACATCCAGGAGACAGTACGACTGAAACTGTAACCGGAAGTAACTTTAAGGGTGACGGATATTATGGAAGATCAGATGGTGTTCATACTGTACAGTATGATTACGTAGGTCTTACAGGTTCGATCACTATACAAGCAACATTAGCAACTACACCAGCAGATGCTGACTGGTTTGACGTAGATACTATAACCGTTGCTAATCAAACAGAAGTCAAATATGTTAACTTTACAGGTAACTTTGTTTTCATTAGAGCAAAACTAGTTTACACAGATGGTACTGTAAATAGTGTTAGACTTAATCATTAGGAAGTAATATGGAAAACTTTATTAACATTATTTTTGATAACAAAGAAGAAATTGACGATATTGTTGTATCAGAAGTTGCAACAAGTGCATCTACTGCATTAATGGAAAGTGAAACTAATTATAGTTTGACAGAATCACAATCAGGACAAACTGTTCTTACAGTTGAAACACACGTTCAACTAGATGAAGAAGAATCAGATGAAGTTGCAAACAATGTAGCAAACAAACTTTTTGATCTAGGGTATGATAATTTTGATATTGAGGTTAGTGTTTAATGCGTTATTTCCAATTTAGAAGTCAACTGACTGAGGCGTCCCCTTATCTAACAGGTGACGAGCTTATGAAGGATAGAAAACCTGATCGTAAAGAAACATTTTTAAATTTTATTAACAACCCAACTCCTTTTAAAACAAAAGATGGCAAAGAAATTATAATTCCACCTAAGATTGCATTACAATCTGATCCACCTACAGAGTATGACAATGTAAAAGTATTTACAACTTGGGCGGCTGGCAAAAATAAAACAGTTCCGTTTACATTATATGGATACGATGTAAAAGATACTGAACAAACTCCAATACCTATCAATACAAAAAATAGTGTATCGCCTTTAATTAAAGGTGCAGAATTTGGAGGCAGTAAATTTGTAGCAGGCGGAAAAGAAGCCGCAAGTTTAAAACCAGCAGATATTGGTATTGATGCAGGTGGTGCAGAATATACTGCGGAATCTTTACTCCAAGCAATAAAAGGTAATCAAAAATTACAAGCAACTGAAATTGGACGAAAGGTTATCGATGCGGCTACACAAATTGCGAATAAAGATAATACTTTTGATCTAAGTGAATTAAGCTCAGGTGAATTTGCCGCGTTTAGAGATGATGCAGGTGAATATCTTGGTCCGCTTATGATGCTTAAAGGAATGGCAACATTTACAGGCGATGTTGAACAAGCATTCTTTGACCATGTTGGTTTAACCAGTTTCGATCAAATGAAGATGGTATTCCCAACTGCAAAAAATGCAAGATTAGCAGATGCAGAAGGAGCAGTAGCAGGCTTTGAAAATCCTGTATCAGGAAATAAAATTTGGATTTCTGTAAAAGGTGGTAAATCAGGAAAAGGTGCGGCCTTTAGTATGGGACAATTCGAAGTACCGAAAGAACTTAAAGAAAAGAATCCAAGAGCAGTGGCATTTTTAGAATTACAAGATAAAACAACTACAAAAAATAGTGCATTTCTAAATGCAAACTTCTTTTACAAAATGGAGGCACAAGGTTTTAGACTATATATGGACAGAGAAATCACAGAGTCTGAAATTAGCGAAGCTATTGCTGGCAAGACATTTCCTAAATACTTAGATACTATTTTAGATAAACTCAAAGTTAACAACTTTGCTAAATTTTTAGAAGATAAAGACAATCCTGTACAAAAATACAAAAATATATTCTATGCTTTTGAGGCACTTACTTCTAAAGTAGTAAACAAAGATAATGCATTACCTAACTTTGCTCCTGTAGTACGTGAAACACTGCAACAAAATTTTATTAAATTATCTAACAAAATGGCACCACAAAACATATCAGATGCAAACGCAATGAATTCAGTTATTACATGGCCAAACAGAGAAATGGCAACAGGCCAAGTTGAAGTTGCTGTGAGTTCTAGTATGAAAGAAGGACCACGTTCTAAATTAAGAATGAAAGTCAACTAAAGTAAGTTCTTTTTCTCTATCTAAATATTTGTATTCAATTTTAACTGGATCCCAGCGTTCTAGTGCATCAAATACTTTACGTTTATCTAATTCACCACACGTATATACATCTAGTTGTACTAATGCAGGCTTTACTTCGTCCCAAACATGTATTGCTATGTGACTTGTTTCAATAATAGTAACACAAGTAAACCCTCTATTGCCTGGCATTTCACAATACTTGGCGTACGGCCCCATCATTATTTTCATGTCTATATCTCTTATTAAATTACCAGCCCAATCGACTATAGTTTGCTCGCATTGTGGTGGATTGCTTACTTCAGCTCTAATTATCATGTGTTTATGCTTCAACATAGCCGTTCCTTTTTGGTTTCTATTTAGTCCACTGCACCCATAGAGCTTGACTAATATTGATAAATACTTTAAATTATAATATAAAGGGTGTTGACACATGACAAAGACATTTATAGATTACCTTAAAGAAGCTGAAACAAGCGAATCAGGCTTGCAATATTATACTGGTGTTAAAAAGCACGGTAAAGAATATATGAAAAAAGCCGCTAAAGCAGGACGCGAAGGTGCAAGTCAAGAAGAACTAGGACGTTTGAAAGACAAATACAGTAAAGCTGAAAAGACAAAAGAAGCATATTCACCAGGTGACGAAAATGTCAATGAAGCAGACAAGTCAGCATTAGAGGCTTGGTATAACAAATACAGCAAGTATCGAGGAAACAACGGTGACGAACTACCAGCAGGAATGTTAAGAGGTTATATAGACTCAGGCATTTTAACAGACGGTGTTGAAGACAACGAACTTGAAAAAGCAGTACAAATGCTTGGTGGCGACAGAAGCGAAGCCGAAGATGAACTTTTTAATGATGATGAAAAATTTGCAAAAATGTTGCCTATCACAGATGCTATGCAAAAAGAATTTAGAAAAATTATGGGTGTATCAGCAATTGATGAAGACAACTGTAAAGAAGCGGCAAAGATCTTAGGCGATGACATTGTAGGTTTTGGTGTCGATGAAGGCACACAAGAACTTGATAGAATGAAAGAACTTGCTGGTGCAAGTATTGACGAAACATATGATGACGATGATGCATTTTACGAAGCATACGGTGAGATGTGGTACAACGATGACGATGATCCTATAGATGAAGCAGAGTATCAAGGACGTAAAGTTAAACTTGGCAAGCCAATGCAAGGTGATGTTAAGAAGTTCAAGGTATATGTTAGAGATCCAAAAACTAAAAACATTAAAAAAGTAAACTTTGGACATGGCGGCTCAAGTGTAAAAGGCAAATCAATGAGTATCAAGAAATCAAACCCTGCACGTAGACGTTCTTTCCGGGCTAGACATAATTGTGATAATCCTGGACCAAGAACAAAGGCACGTTACTGGTCATGTAGGAAGTGGTAAGATGCTTTTAAAAGAAATATTTAATAACCCAATACAAGATTCAATGCCTTTTAATGTTATTGACGATGTGCATTTTCATATGCTGAATGATGAAGGATTTTATCGTAAACATTATCTACCATGTATGGATAAAATGAGAAGTGAAACTAATGAAAAAGTAATTCAAGGCCATATTATGCCTATGATTGATAAATGCTTAAATCATTATTGTTTAAAATATGATATCAATAAACATCCTAAGGAGTTAATGAACAATTCCGAAAAATCAGATCTTGCACACAAGGTCTTAGATCACGAAAGAAATCCAAAGGAAGAATTACCAGATGCTACTAAGACAACTATATGAAGCTGAAGGTAAAGTTGCCTCTTTTGCACTTGGCAGACTGAACCCAGCAACAAATGGACATGCATTACTTGTAGACGCTATTAAAAAAGCTCCAGGCGATTCTTTTTTATTTTTAACTGATAGAGCAAGTAAATTACCTACAGATCCTTTATCGCCAGACGAAAAACTAGACTGGGCACGTAAGAGCTTTGATGGCGTAAGTATAGGATTAGCTAAAACAGTATTAACTGCCGCTGACAGATTATTTAAAATGGGTTACACCGAAGTAACTTTCTTAGAAGGTGAACCTAAATTACTAAAAATATTACAACAATACAACGGTGTTGAAAAAGAATTACACAATTATAACTTCGATAAAATAAATTACGTACAATTAAATCGTGATCCTGATGCTGAAGGTGCAACAGGAATGAGTGCAAGTAAGATGCGCCAAACAGTCGTGGATAATGATTTAGAGTCATTTAAAAAAGGAGTCACTCAAAAAGCGTTACCACACGCAGAAGAAATGTTCAAAAGATTACAAGGTATAATGGGTGTTGACGCTGTTGAAGAAGATAACATAGCTGAACTTGAGTTATTTAAGAAAACAGATCACTCCTCAATCAAGGCACAAGACCCTAATAAACTTAAAGTATTAGATTGGGTAGCATCTCGTGCTGATGGCAAAGAACATTTTTTAAGTTTTTATAGAAAAGGTGCGGCATGGAGTGGCAAATTAATTTTTATTAGACCAGCCGAAGCACAAAAGTTTATGAATAAAGTAGAACAAAACGATGATTACTTGCCACAAATAAAACAAGCCCTTACAAACATTGCTACGGCAGGTAAATTGTTTGACAGATTAGGAATAAGATATCAAATCAGAAGGGCTGACTAATATGGACATTGAACGTTTAAAAGAACTTGCAGGTGTCAATGAATATAAAGGATACACACCTTACACATTAGAAAACATTAGTAAGACTGCTAGTGAAAAACGTAAGATAGAAAGAGAAAAAAAGATTAAGCCAGGTGATAATGACTGGTTCAAACTTTGGTTTAGTTTACCACACATGACTGGTGGTGGTTTTAGAGGACGTAAAAAATGAAGTTTCATAGTTTTAGAGACATTGAAAATAAAGTCCCTAAGCGAGGCAGTTTTAAACACTATTTGCGTTTACAAGAGCACGGTGGCCGTGTTGTAAAAGGTGTCAACACTACAGCAGATGTTGGTGTAGATGCTATTAAGAAGCAAGCCGCTAAGTTTGGTAACAAAGTAGACAAAGATGGACGCCCACCTACACTATCAAAGAAGGTAAAAGGCTCAAAAACCAATGTATTATTCAATCTAGGCCTTGCAGAATCGGTTGACAACACCGATGAAAGTATGTTATACTATGCTAAGATGGCAGAGAATTTGGGTGAATTAGCAAGTACAAGTAAAGTATTTGTTGACATGGATGGCGTACTAGCAGACTTTTTTGGAGAATGGACAAAGTTAATAGGTAAAGACTGGCGTAATGTCAAAGACATTGAACCAGAACTACAAAAAATTAGAGATACAGATGATTTCTTTTTGAACCTTCCTTTGCTACCACAAGCAAAAAACTTACTAGGTGTAATTAAAAAAGTAAAAGGTAGCTATACTATTTTAAGTAGCCCTTTACCAAATGACCCTAATTCAGAACCACACAAGCGTGAATGGATTAAAAAGAATTTAGACTTCTTTCCTCCAGAGAATGTTATCATTACACATGATAAAGCAAAGTTTGCAACGAATCAAGACGGAACACCAAACATACTAATTGACGATTTTGGCAAAAACATTGCAAGTTGGGAAGCGGCTGGTGGCGAAGGCTTTAAGCACAAAGATCATAAGTTTGAAAGAACTGCACAAGCAATTAAAAAACATATGTCAGAGCCTGTTGAAGAAAAAGCAGTAAGCAAAAAACAACAACAGTTTTTTGGTATTGTTAGAGCAATGCAAAAAGGTGATATGCCTAAGGGTGGTGAAGCAGGAGACGTTGCAAAGGATATGAAAAAGTCTGATGTTAAGAAGTTTGCCTCTACAAAACATAAAGGATTACCTAAAAAGAAAAAATCAGAAGGTTTTACAAGGAATCAACTTCCACAAATACGTAAAAAACATTTAGAATATATCCCACATAAAATTATTAGTATAAAAGTAGAAAGTATTGTACCTGTACAAAAAGAAAGGCTTAAAGAAAACTATACTAAACAACTAAAGAAAATTGCAGGTGGAGAATATACACCTATAGTAGTTGATAATACAAATAGAATTATCAATGGACATCATAGATATGATGTAGTTAAATTATTACAAATGGAATCGATTAGTGTTGCTAAACTTCCTTACACTCTTGAATTTGTTTTAGGAATGATGAAGGAAAACTTTGCTGATGGAAAGAAAAAAGGCAAAAGCCGTCCAGGTAGAGTAAAGAAATCGGGTGCTAGTTGTAACGGATCAGTAACAAGTTTAAGATCAAAAGCAAAAAAAGCATCAGGTGAACGTGCAAAAATGTATCACTGGTGTGCTAATATGAAGTCAGGTAAAAAGAAATCAGAATCTTTATATACTGAAAAAGAATTTTTACAAATTTTGAATGAAAGTACTCCTCAACAATTACAAGAAGGCATAGCAGATAGTTTAAAAAAACTTCCTAAAAATTTATTAGGAAAAGTAAAGCCAATGCTTAAAAAAATTCCTAAGACAGGAAAAAATCTTGTGTTAGTAGCAACACTATTAGGAACTATTGCCGGAGCAGTTCAAGCAGGAGACATGGCAAAAATAGATACTCCATTAGATAAACTTAATTCAATGACAACAATGAGTGCTACAATGGACACAGGTAATGATATAGGCCCTGGACAAATGGCTCCTAAGAATATAGACATAATAAAAATGCCAACTCCTCCACCAGCACCAGGTGCTGATACTCCAGACGGCACAAACGACAATGGTACAAGCACACAAACAGATAAAAACAGTAACCGTACTGTATCAAGTGGAGCAGGTACATATACATTTTCACCAGATGGCAAGCTATTAAAATACGAAACACCTAAAATAAAAGGTCTACAGCAAACACACGATATTGCAAAGAAAACTGTAACAGTAGACTTTACAGGACAAAATAGTGGAGCAAGCATAGATCAAAAAGCAACGTATGACATGAGCGGTAAACTTATAAGTGGTGATCGTACTTCTGTAAGTTCCGGAGACATGGGCGTAAGTATTGATAAGGATAAAGGTTACACAATAGACTATCAAATGAGTCCTGATACCAAGATATCAGCAAATAGCAAGACAGGCGTGTCAGTCAACAAGTAAAAAAGGTAAATATTAGCATGTTAATACGAGAACTTACAAATAATATTAAAAAACCAGTCAATGAGTTGGCGCCAGCATTGATGGCTATGCTTCCTACATTAGGCTGGGCTGTAGCAGAACTTTTATTAAACCCTAGTAAAACTGCTAAATGGGACACTACTGATCCAGGTGCACAGATATATAATAAACTAGCAAATAAACATGGCGACGAAGTTGCTGATAATGCGGCAACAGAATTTAACAAACGTTTATCAGATCAAGGACCCACGAAAGAGCTACTACAGATGTATCAAAATATAGTTGGTACTTCAGAAGTTCCTATGGAGTTTAATTCATTAGGAACTATAGGCGAAACTGCTACAGCAGGTGCTACAAGTGCAGGGAATATAGCATCTGTTGCTAACCCAAAACAAGCATATGGTCACAGAAAACGTGATAAAAATGGTGTTCCAAAAGCGCCGCAAAAGAAAAACCCAGATGGAACAGCAAAAAATGCTTTAGACATTAGTAACAGTTTAATGGGTGGCAAGACTATTAAAAGATAAATACACTATAAGGATAATATGATGAGAGAAAAAGACTTAAAAGAAAACGGTTTAGCTGATATGGCTTTCAAAGTCGAATCAGATCACGAAGTTCAAATGGCACGTGCAGAATTATACAAGGTTGCAAAATATGCAATCAAAATGCATGAAATGTTAAAAGGTGTTGAAGAACGTGAAGGACTTGAAGGTTGGGTACAATCTAAGATCACTAAAGCCGCAGATTATTTAAGCAGTGTTTATCATCATATGGATTATGAAATGAAATTTGACGAAGTATCTGAGTCAAAAAAAGATGATAAGTTTGAACCACACACAATGTATAAAGATGGCAAATCTAAAAAAGCTAATACAGATAAAGAACATAAAGATCTAGCAAAAAAAGGTTGGAGCCACGACAATCCAAAGACTAAAAAAGTTGAGGAAGGTAAAAAGAAAAACTGTGGTTGTGGGGAAGACCCGTGTATAACATATGGTAAAATTAAAGAAGAAGATAAAAAGCCAGCAGAAAAAATGCAGATTAGTAAAGCAGACGAAAAAGCTAATACGCCTGCATATCAACGTTGGAGAGCTGGTGACAAGAGATATGAATACAAAGATAAAACACAACCTAGAAAATCTAATGAAGAATCTTATGTAGATTATTTGCAATCAAAACTAGACGAAGCAAAAGGTCTATGTTCAGACTGCGGTAACCCAAGTTACACAACACTACCAGAAGAAAAGCAAAAGGGTGTTGACGGTAAAGTATGCTGGAAGGGCTACAAACGTATGGGTACTAAGAAAAAAGGCGGCAAGACTGTAGACAACTGCGTTAAGATGTAGTAATGCAGACCTTCGAATCATCCATAGATGATTGGATACAAAACTTTTTAAGCAAACCATCAAAAATTTTTAACAACCTACCTCCATGTCCTTATGCAAAGAAGGCTTGGTTAGATAAATCTGTTCTAACACATTGGCTTGATAATACATTTGAAATAAAACTTTGGATCAGTGCCGAAATAGAAAATTACACATATCACTGGCCTAAAGGTAAAGAAGTAGTTGTATTAGGTTTTAATCCAAGTCGTATTACTCCAGAAGAATTAAGTAAAATTATAGACGATACTAAATCTATGTTAGATGAACGTGGATTTGTTGCACTCGAGGATCACCCAGATGATCCTGAAGTTGTAGAAGGAATAAAATTGAACCACGGCACTTACGGATTAGTTCTTATACAAGAAAAAGAAAAGTTAAATACAGCAAGAGCTTGGTTAGAAAAGAAAAACTATTACAAGAATTGGGCGAAGGAATATAAGAAAGAGGTGCAGGATCGGTGAGCGACATATATGCTAGAATAAATTTATCTAAAACAAACTATAGGATGTCTAAATCAGCTGTACTGTTTGAAAATCCTCCAGTAGAAGAATTACAAGTAATATACGATCAATATTGTAAGTACAAACAATTTGAAAGTGTAATGCCTTTGTTTAATGAAGACTTATGTGCTCCAAGAAGTGACATAATTGGATATTACAGTAATAAAAAACTTGTTGCATTTAGTTTTTATCATAACTTCAATAAACATAATGTAGAAGCAATACAATTTGCTTGGAATTATAAAAATCCTAATTTATTTTTAGGTTTAAAGAGTCTACGCCACGAATGTGCATACTATAAAGCCAAAGGCGTTAAGTACATATACATTGGCTATGCAGATGAATACAAGAAACAAATCAACGGTTTTGAGATTTGTCCGCCAAGATAATTGGTAAAAATAACGCTTGACAAACACCCTAAAATAATGTATAATTTAACTTAAACTAAAGGAGAATCTTATGAGTGATAGAGTATACGGTGGCGACGAGAAGGCTAAACTAGAACGTTTGGTTAACGAAGGTGCTACAGTGTTACGTGAAATTGAAGATCTAAGCACAGGTCTTAAAGAAACTGTTAAAGCAATAGCAGAAGAATTGGATATCAAACCAGCTCTTATTAACAAGGCAATTAAAGTTGCACACAAAGGCGATTGGGAAAAGGTTGCTGATGAGTTTGACGACTTAGAAACACTTGTTGTTACAGTTGGAAAAGATAAACCGTAATGCAAAAGGTAAAAGACTTTTGGATTAATAGTTATAAGAGTGACAAGATTGCATTTGCATTTGAACTTGTCAGTTTCATCTTTACTGTAGGTGCTAGTTTGACTTTGGCACTAACTGCTAAAGATCCTAACATGTTAATAGTATATCCTGCATTTTTTGTAGGAAGTATAACACAATGCTATGCTTCAATGCGTAGAGGTGCGGCATGGGTTATGTTGTTAACAGGTTGGTTTGTATGTGTTAATGTATTTGGTTATGGAGTTGCCGCATCATGGTGGTAAAACCTTATCAACCATTAGCATGGTTTAGTACGGCATGTCTACTAGTTGCCGCTACAATGGCCGCTTTTAATATATACCCTTGGTATATCTACGCCTTTATTGGTAGTAATACATTGTGGGTATTAATAGGTCTTTTGTGGAAAGAAAGAAGTTTAGTAGTATTAAATTCAGGACTAACCGTAATTTATGTTGCGGGTTTACTGTTTTAATAAATAATAATAACGCCAATAGCAATAGCTAGGCATGTAGAAGGTTAAGTTGGCCACAAGCAACGTAGGAAAATATGAAGTTAAGTTGTAGTACACTATACATCTCGCACCCCACTGCTATTCGGCACGGTCCATTAGGGGTAAGCAAACAATCTAGACAATCTATTGTTGAATATTTTCTTAAATTAAAAGGTGAGAGTCAGCCTACTAATGAGTCTTGGAAGACTGAGCATGACATACATCTTGATCATGATATACTTAATCCTTTATTAGATCAAATACATTTATGGTATTGCCATAATGTTGTAGGTCCTCGAGGTCCTAAGTTTATAACTGATCAAGTATGGCCTGATACTAGTAACTTAGATATTGATGCAGAAGTATGGTTTCAAGAGAGCTTGCCTGGACAAGGTTGTCCACAACATGAGCATGGTACATTAAGTCGTTGTAGTTGGGTATATTACTTAGATGTTGGAGAAAGTAATAATCCGCTTACGTTTGTTGAAATGCAACAATCCAAAAATGAAATCTTTCCGGTTGACGAAGTCAACTTACCAGTATATAATGATATGGTAGTTATGTTTCCTAGTACCATACATCATAAAGTATATCCTGTAAACACAACAAGATATATTTTAGCAGGAAACATTAACGACATTACGTATAGGGAGAATTAATTGAGTTACGTAGACGCATTATTTGATAGAGATAGCGATATTGTCCGTGTTGTAGAACGCAAAGACGGCAAAAGAAAGTATACTGAGTATCCTATCAAATATACATTTTACTATGAAGATCCAAAAGGCAAACACAAAAGTATCTATGGTGATCCTATAAGCAGAATTGTATGTAAAAATACAAAAGAGTTTCGTAAAGAACTTGCAATAAACAAAGGTAAGAAGATGTTTGAAAGCGATATCAATCCTATCTTCCAATGCCTAAGTGAAAACTATCTTAATCAAGATGCTCCTAAACTAAACATTGCATTTTTTGATATTGAGACTGACTTTGATCCAGAGCGTGGCTTTGCTGATCCGGCAGATCCGTTTATGCCTATTACAAGTATTAGTGTATACTTGCAGTGGATGGAAACAATGATCTGTTTAGCAGTTCCTCCTAAGACTCTTACAATGTCCGAAGCAAAAGCAGAACTAGAAGGTATTGACAACGTAATGTTGTTTGAAAAAGAAAGTGAAATGATTGACACTTTCTTAACACTGATTGAAGATGCTGATATTTTGTCAGGTTGGAACAGTGAAGGTTATGATATTCCGTATACTGTAAACAGAACTAGCCGTGTATTAAGCAAAGATGATACAAGGCGTTTTTGTTTATGGGGACAACTTCCTAAGAAACGTGAATATGAGAAGTATGGTAAATCAGCTGTAACCTTTGACCTAATAGGTAGAGTACATCTAGATAGTTTAGAACTTTATCGTAAATACACATATGAAGAAAGACACACATATAGACTTGATGCCATTGGCGAAATCGAAGTTGGAGAGAACAAAGTTCCATATGAAGGCACTTTGGATCAACTGTACAACAATGACTTTAGAAAGTTCATTGA
>Ga0181400_1000563_pt1 | contig 16051 bp, 18 predicted proteins | sample 23SPOviralmetaG_FD_130129 | JGI IMG/M metagenome (GOLD analysis project Ga0181400, IMG submission 130129) | Marine viral communities from the oligotrophic San Pedro Time Series (SPOT) site, San Pedro Channel, CA, USA - 23 SPOT_SRF_2011-06-22 | ecosystem: Environmental > Aquatic > Marine > Strait...
AATCAAGAAGTGGAAGGTCATTTATTTGAAGGTTTTTAAAAAATAGCAGTTAAAATTTATAATTAAACAAAAATGACGAAAGAAGAATTAATAAAAATTATCGAGGATAATTTCACGAATAAAGATGGTATTATTGATATTAGTAGTTTAGAATTTAATTCAAGTGTTATTATTTCGGGTATGAAAGTAAAAGGTAATTTATATCAAAACAGTCAAGAAGTAGAAGGTCATTTATTTCAGAGTTGTCAAAAAGTAAAAAATGATTTAGTTCAATCTGAACAAAAAGTAAAAGGTGAGTTATTTCAAAGTCATCAAGAAGTAAATGGAGATTTGCATCAAAACATTCAAGAAGTAGAAGGTCATTTATATCAAAACAGTCAAAAAGTAAAAGGTAAAATTTATAATTAAACAAAAATGACAAAACAAGAATTAGTAAAAATTATTGAAGATAATTTCACGAATGAAAATGGAGATATTGACATTCGTGGTTTAAAATTTGACACAAATATTTATTTATCAGACATGAAAGTAAAAGGTAATTTACATCAAAATTATCAAAATGTTAAGGGTAATTTACTTCAACGTGGTCAAAAGGTTAAGGGTGATTTACACCAAGAATATCAAGAAGTATTAGGTGATTTGCACCAAGACAGTCAAAAGGTTGGGCGCGCCTTATATCAAAACAAACAAAAAGTAGAAGGTAATTTGCATCAAGATGGTCAAAAAGTAAAAGGTAAAATTTATAATTAAAACAAAATGAGAACAAAACTTATAGTATTAGCATTGATGTTTACATCGTGCAACATTGAACAAATCAACGATTTAACAGAAGCGATTGAAAATCTGCAAATTGAAATCAATGATTTAAAGATTGAAATTGATACTCTAAATTCTGATATCGATAACTTAGAATATGATGTTACTATTGTTGAGCAGTTACAAGAGTTTTATTATTCCAATTTGCAAAATCAGATTAATATTTTAGCAGAAACCATAGACGATAACCAAACAGTATTGCAATCGCAATTAAATGCATTAAACGATTTGGTTGTGGTGTTATCTGCACAATTTACAGAGCAACAAGAATTGATTGATCAAATTGAAATCAACCAAATAACATTGGAATTAGAATTTCAACAAGATTTGGAGAATTTACAAAATGTGATTGATGGACAAATTTCAGATTTAAATTCTTTGATTACATCCGGGCAGCAGATAACCGATTCATTCTTACAGGAGTTGCAAAATCAAATAAGTGATTTAGTCGAATTAACTACGCAACAGGCTGAACAGATTGCTGAATTAGAAGAAACATCTTCAGGTAGTTCAAACCCTTTTATAATGTCATTAGTGGTAACATCTAACAATGAGGAATGGGGTACGGTATCACAGAGTTCGGGGCAATATCCTTATGGAACACAACTCACATTAACCGCAATCCCTAACAGAGAAAAGGGATATAGATTTGTAAGATGGGTTGGAGTACTTACAAGTTCTACTCAAAATCCCTACAGCATCACGATTACAAGAAATCAAGTAATAGAAGCTGTGTTTGAGCGTTCACTTAATACTAAAACAAACTAAAAGTTATAAATAAAGTGTGGGGAAGCTTGTATTCCCCATTTTTTATTCGTATATTAGAGATGTTAAAATAAATAAATAAATAAATAAATAAATAAATTTAAAATTATGGCTAGAAATTATACAGCGCTAATTAAAGACAACAGAACAGGAAACTCTCAACGAGTAACTATCTCCGCGGATTCACCTTCGCTAGCAAGATCACTTGCCGAATCTATATATTCTGGGTTTAAAATCTTAAACATTAGCTAAAACAATTTAAGAGTAGTTAGGGGGGGCATTTTCCCCCCATTTTAAAATAAAAGTTATGACAAATTTAACACCATCTCCTAATATGTATAACGTGAATTACGACGTTATTACTAACTTTAAAACCTTAGGAGATTTGAATAATAAATTATTCTGCACATTTACAGACTTAGAGGGGCTAGAGATTTTAGTTGAAGATATACAAACCAAATATGATATTATATACAACAAATTGTTTGTATTGGAGATTATAGGAGGAGATGAATATGTAGTTACATATAATGTAGATCAGACTAATTTATCTTCTATCCCTGAGAATACTATATTGGTTCATAGAAAAAAAGAATCAAATACTTTATATACAATAAATGCCCTAAATGGGTTAATTAAAAAACTTAATGGGGGGGTTGTCAACCCTAATTATAGAATAGAATGGCAACATTATCGAAACTGTATTTTATTAACTCAACATAATGAGTTAAAACAATTGAATACAAAAATCCATAAAATAATTGACCTATAGTTTGGATTTTCCAAACATAGTTCGTATATTTAGTTATAATAAAAATGTTATATAATTATGAATTTAGATTTGCTTAAAAAGAAGTTGGATGGCCTCCAACAAAAAACCCCTGCAGGGACAAAAACTGATTACTCAACAATTTACTGGAAGCCTACTTTAGGAAAACAGCAAATTAGAGTTGTTCCCTCAATGTATGATCCATCTAATCCCTTTAAGGAATTAAAGATTTATTATGGGATCACTAATAAGGTTATGATTTCACCCCTAAATTTTGGTGAAAAAGACCCTATTGCTTTATTTGCTTCTAAACTTAGAGAAGAGTATAGTAAAGAAAACTATGTTCTTGCCAAGAAAATCGAAGCAAAACCTCGTACTTTTATTCCGGTTATCGTTCGTGGTGAAGAGGATAAAGGTGTTCGATTGTGGCAATTTGGAAAACAGGTATATGAAGAATTATTAGCTCTAGCTGTAGATGATGAAATTGGAGATTATACCGATATTGTTAATGGTCGAGATTTAACTGTAGAAACTGTTGGTCCCGAATCTACTGGAACTCCATATAACAAATCTTCAGTACGTGTTCGTTTAAAAACTTCACCATTAAGTCAAGATCCCTCTCAAGTTGAAAAGTGGACTTCTGAACAGCCAAACCCTGAAACTTTATTTAAGAGGTATTCTTTTGATGAAATGAAATCAGCTTTAGAGAAGTGGTTATCCCCGGAAGAAGATGGAGTAGATTCAAACCCTCCCACTCCTCCAACTAAAATTGAAACTCAACCTACCTCAAATTTTAGTTTAGATACCTCACAGGTTAAACAGAATAAAGAAGATAAATTTGAATCCTTATTTGATTCAACTAATGATGATCTACCCTTTTAATTATGGCTAAAGTATCTAAATCACTCTCGGCAGCAGTGTCTGCCGAGATTAAAAGTAAATTTGATCTCAACAAATTTAAATCCAGCAAAGGGTTAGATAAAAATGTTAAATTTAAAGAACAGGAGTGGATTCCTTTATCCCCTGCTTTTAGAGAAGTTACTGGGGTACCTGGAATACCCATGGGACATATAGTTCTTCTTAGAGGCCATTCTGATACAGGTAAAACAACTGCTTTATTAGAAGCAGCTGTATCTGCTCAGCAAAATGGTATTCTTCCTGTTTTTATTATTACTGAGATGAAATGGAATTGGGAACATGCAGCCCAAATGGGGTTAGAAGTTAAATTAATTAAAAATAAAGAAGGAGAAATTATTGATTATGAAGGCAATTTTATTTATATTGATAGAGAAACTTTAAACACTGTCGAAGATGTAGCTGCCTTTATTATGGATTTAGAGAATGAGCAGAAAAAAGGCAATTTACCATATGATTTAGCTTTCTTTTGGGATAGCATTGGTTCAATCCCTTGTCAGATGTCCGTAGAAAAATTAAAGAATAACAATGAGTGGAATGCTGGTGCGATGTCAACCCAATTTGGGAATAGTGTAAATCAAAAAATTGTTATGTCTCGAAAGGAATCGTCACCTTATACTAATACTTTAATTGCTATCAATAAAGTTTGGACCGCAAAAGCAGAATCTCCTATGGGGCAACCTAAAATGATGAATAAGGGGGGTATGGCTATGTGGTATGATGCAACATTTGTAGTTACTTTTGGTAATGTCTCAAATGCTGGGACTTCTAAAATTAAGGCTATTAAAGGTGGTAAACAAGTTGAATGGGGTAAACGTACTAATATTCAAATTGATAAAAACCATGTTAATGGTATTCAATCTCGTGGCAAATTAGTTATGACTTCTCATGGCTTTATCCAAGATACTGATAAAGATAAAAATGATTATAAGAAGCAACATGCAGATGAATGGTCTAAAATTTTAGGTGGAGGTAAATTCACTATTGTTGAAGATGAGGAAGATGTGACTCCTGTACTTTTTGATTCCCAAGACGTATAAATTATGAAACATAAAGAATTATTTAGTCTTTTGGATAATATCCAAGAAGACCAGGAAGTACCTACTCTTAATCGACATGATAAAGTGTTACTAATAGATGGTTTAAATTTATTTTTTAGAAATTTTGCCATGATGAATATGATAAACCCCGATGGAATTCACATTGGGGGTTTGGGGGGATTTTTTCGTTCTTTAGGGGCTATGATTAGACAAACTCAACCAACTTCTGTTTATATTGTATTTGATGGGGCAGGTTCTACAGTAAATCGTAAGAACCTAATCTCTGACTATAAGGGTACTAGAAATTTACAAAGAATTACTAATTGGGAAGCATTTGAAAGCTTAGAAGAAGAACATGATTCAAAAATAGACCAAATAGTGCGTATAATCCAGTACCTTAAGTTATTACCTGTAAAGACTACAATATTGGATAAAGTAGAAGCTGATGACATTATATCTGTGTTATCTACTAGACTAGTAGAAAAGTATAATTCAACGGTTTTTATAGTTTCTAGTGATAAAGATTTTGTCCAGTTAGTAACTGATAAAATTATACTTTATAGACCTATGGAAAAAGAATATTATACTCCTAAAGTTGTAGAAGAGAAGTTTGGTGTGCTTACTGAAAATTTCATTTTATATAAAACTCTACTTGGGGATAGCTCCGATAATATACCTGGGGTGAAAGGGTTAGGAGCTAAAGGGATATTTAAAAAATTTCCTGAATTAAAAGAAAAAGAATTAACATTAGAAGATATTTTTGATATTTCTGTTAGGAAGTTTAAAGATCATGTTGTATATTCACGCATAGTTCAAGATAGATCTCGCATAGAAAATAGCTATAAAGTTATGGATTTAAGTGTTCCTTTAATAGATGATAGGGGAAAGGAATATTTAGAGGATTTGATTGAAGAAGATATCCCTGAGTTGAATTCTGAAATGTTTATCCAATTTTACAATGAAGATAAGTTAGGTGGGATGATACGAAATTTAGAAACTTGGATTAAAGATATTTTTACACAATTTAAAGGTTATAAAAAATAATGACATTAACAAGCATTCAAGATTATGGGCATGATTTTCAAATTAAGGTTTTATCATCACTATTAACCCACAAAGAATTTTTGGTTAATATACACGATATAATATCAGATGAATACTTTGAAAATAGTGCGTCTAAGTGGAGCATAAAACAGATATTAAATTATTATGATAGGTATCATACAACTCCTTCCTTAGAAGTTTTAAAAGTTGAACTGCAAAAGGTAGATAATGAGGTTCTCCAAATTGCTATCAGAGAACAACTTAAATTAGCATATGTGTCTTCTGATACAGATTTAGAATATGTTCAGGAAGAATTTACTAATTTTTGTAAGAACCAACAACTTAAAAAAGCCTTAATGTCTTCAGTTGATATGTTAAAGGCTGGTGATTTTGATGGTATCCGTTTTTTAGTAGATAATGCTTTAAAAGCAGGACAAGATAAAAATATAGGCCATGAATACGCAAAAGATATAGAATCCCGATACAGAGAAAATTCTAGAGAAATAGTCCCCACACCTTGGTCCCGTATTAATGATTTACTACAGGGGGGGCTAGGAAATGGAGATTTTGGTTTAATATTTGGTAACCCTGGAGGGGGTAAGTCATGGTCATTAGTGGCTATAGGGGGAAATGCCGTAAGGCTAGGGTATAATGTTATCCACTATAGTCTTGAATTGGGGGAAGATTATGTAGCTAAAAGATATGATGCTTTTTTTACTAAAGTTCCTGTAAATAAAATAGATTCATTTAGAGATAAAGTAGAAGAAATAGTCCCCCAATTACCTGGTAACTTAATTATTAAAGAATTCCCTACAGGAAGAGCAACTCTTTCTACCATTGAATCCCATATTAGTAAATGTGAAGGGATGGGAGTTAAAGCTGATCTTATAATAATTGATTATGTTGATCTTCTTTCATCTGGAAAGAAAAATCGTGAGCGTAAAGATGAGATTGACGATATTTATATGGGTACTAAAGGATTAGCTAAACAACTTGACATACCTATTTGGTCTGTTTCACAAGTTAATCGAGCAGGTGCACAAGATAAAATAATTGAAGGGGATAAAGCCGCGGGCTCATATGATAAACTTATGATCACTGATTATTGTATGTCTCTTTCACGTAAAAAAGAAGATAAAGTTAATAATACAGGCAGATTCCACGTAATGAAAAATAGATATGGAATGGACGGTTTAACTTTTTCTGTCAGTGCTGACACATCAACAGGACATTTTGAAGTTTCTGATTATAATGACAGCGATGAAGGTGAATCTGAATCCTTTTCCCCTGTTACTAAATCTAATAAATTTGATACTAATGTTGATACTTTTGACAAGCAATTGTTACAAAAAAAGTTTTTTGAATTAAACCCTTAACACTAACACTATAAAAATACAATATAATGGCTAAAACCTCACTATTAAAAGAACGAATTGTTTATAAACCATTCGAATATCCAGAAGCTCATGATTACTGGATGAAACAACAACAAGCACATTGGTTACATACAGAAGTACCTATGATGTCAGATGTTAATGATTGGAAACAAAATCTTTCTGAAACCGAAAAAACTATTATAGGCTCAATTTTGAAAGGCTTTGCACAAACTGAAACTGTAGTAAATGATTATTGGTCATCTTTAGTAACAAAATGGTTCCGAAAACCTGAAGTAATTAAAATGGCTGTTACATTTGGTGCTTTTGAAACTATACACGCTGAGGCTTATAGTTTATTAAATGAAGAACTTGGATTAGATGATTTTAGTGAGTTTTTAGAGGATGAAGCAACAATGGCAAAAATTGAAGCTTTAACGAGTGTAAGAGATGGACATGATGGAACACCTAATTGGCATGAGAGAGCTAAATCTTTAGCAATTTTTTCGGCTTTTACTGAAGGAGTAAATTTATTTAGTTCATTTGCTGTTTTACTTTCTTTTAAGTTGGACAATAAACTTAAAGGGGTGGGGCAAATTGTTGAATGGAGTATTAGAGATGAGTCTCTCCACTCAGATGCCGGGTGTTGGTTATTCAGAACTCTACTTAAGGAACACCCAGAATTTGACACTCCCGAATTACAGTCTGATATTGAAGAGGCTGCAAAGTTATCTTTAAAATTAGAATTAGATTTTATTGATAAGGTATATGAAATGGGGGACTTAGCCGGATGTCCTAAATATGATTTAATCTCATTTATTAAACATAGGGTTAATACTAAAATGGGTGATTTAGGTTACAAATCTATTGTTAATGGTATTGACCAAGAAGCAGTCAAAAGGATGAAATGGTTCGATAGTCTTTCGGCCGGAAAGCAACATACTGATTTTTTTGCAAATAGGGTAACAAATTATTCTAAAGGAGTCCAGAACTGGGACGCTAATGATTTATTTTAAATAAAAGAATAAGATATGGGTGAGATAGAGAACAAAATTTGGGTATGCACTTGTGGTGCTTATAATGCCTTATATCTTACCCAATGTGGATTATGTAATAAAGAAAAAATAAAATAATATGGAAAATAACGCATTACAAATAAATTATAATGAATGGGAAGCAGGTAAACAATATCCTCTTTGGATGGATGAAATCTCTCTAGCAACAATTAGTAAAGGATATTTACTCCCAGGAGAAACTGTTAGAACTGCCTATAAAAGGGTTGCTACTGCCGCCGCCTCTAGATTAAAAAAACCTGAACTGGCTAGTAGATTCTTTAAAATTATGTGGAATGGGTGGTTAGGTTTAGCCTCTCCTGTTTTATCCAATATGGGTACAGATCGAGGTTTACCTATTTCATGTTTTGGTGTTGACACACCCGATTCAATACGTGGAATCGGTTTAACTAACGCGGAACTAATGAAATTAACCGCATCTGGTGGAGGTGTGGGTATATCGTTATCCCGCATTAGACAACGTGGTGAAGAAATTACTGGGAATGGTAAAAGCGAAGGTGTAGTACCTTGGGCTAAAATATTTGATTCATCAATTATTGCTACTAACCAAGGTAATGTTAGGAGAGGAGCGGCATCTGTTAATTTAAATATTGAACATGGGGATATAGATGAATTTTTGCAAATCCGTAGACCTAAAGGTGATCCCAATAGGCAATGTTTAAATCTTCATCAATGTGTAGTTGTAGAGGATAGTTTTATGCGTAAGCTTGAAGCTAGAGACCCTGAAGCTATGAGTAAATGGGCTACTGTACTAAAATCACGAATGGAGACTGGTGAGCCATATATTATGTATAAAGATAATGTTAATAAAGATAACCCTATTGCATATAGATTAAATAATTTAGATGTATCAATGACTAACATTTGTTCCGAGATTACATTATTTACAGATGAAGAACATAGTTTTATTTGTTGTTTATCTTCTATGAATTTAGCCAAGTATGATGAATGGAAAGATACTGATACTATAGAGTTAGCAACTTGGTTTTTAGACGGGGTTATGCAAGAATTTATTGATAAGTCAAATGGTAAGGATTCATTACAAAGAACCCACAACCACGCTCGTAAAGGACGTGCTTTGGGTTTAGGGGTAATGGGGTGGCATTCATTCTTACAACAAAAAGGATTACCTTTTAATTCAATTGCATCCACTGCTCATACTCATAATATATTTTCTGATATTAGAGCAAAAGCAGAAAAAGCATCTATGGAACTAGCTAAAGAATATGGAGAACCTTTATGGTGTAAAGGTACAGGTATGAGAAATACCCACTTGTTAGCTGTTGCACCCACAGTATCAAATTCTGTTATATGTGGTGGAATTAGTGCTGGAATTGAACCCCTTCCTGCCAATATTTACACATTTAATGGGGCTAAAGGTACTTTTATTAGAAAAAATAAGGTACTACAAGAAATATTAGTAGCTAAAGGTGAAGATAAAGACCAATGGTGGGACCAAATGCTTCAGGAAGATGGTTCTGCGCAAGGTTTACCCGATAGCATTCTTACCCCTGAAGAAAAGGAATTGTTTTTAACCTTTCCTGAAATTAACCAATTAGAATTAGTCCGTCAAGCGGCTATACGTCAACGTTATATTGACCAAACCCAATCACTAAACTTAAGTTTTTCTCCTAATGATTCACCTAAATGGATTAATCAATGTCATCTTGAAGCGTGGAAACTAGGGGTAAAAACTTTGTATTATTTAAGAACTGATTCCGTAATTAAAGGAGATTTAGGGTCTCGTATGAGTGATTGTGTTGCTTGTGAATCTTAATATATTTTACTTTTTTAGTTATATTAAAGTAATATGATACTTATAGTTTATTAGTATTTATATTAGATAGTTTTTTTATATTTTGACAATTTCTTTGGGAAGATAGCTTGGATATCTTCCCTTTGTTTTGTATATTTGTTTATGTTTAATTTTAAAAATCATGTTTTCATGAAAAAATCAATTTCGTTGCTTTTACTGCTAGCAACAACTTGGCTAACTGCCCAAGTAAATGGAAAAGTAGTAGATTTAGATTCCAACCAACCCCTTCCCGGAGCTACAGTAGTAGAAAAAGGTACCTCAAATGGTGTAATCACTGATTTTGACGGTAACTTTACTATTTCTATTTCTGAAGGTGGTGAGTTAGTTATCTCTTATTTAGGATATCAAGATTTAGAAATCTTGGCCTCAAAAGAAATGGTTATTCAATTAGCTGGATCTTTGACTCAACTTGAAGAAGTAGTTTTATCTTCGGGTGTTATTGATATTGCAAAGGTTAGAGAAACACCTATTGCAGTAAGCACTATCTCAGCTAGCGAAGTAGCTTTAAAAACTGGGAATTTAGAGTTCCCTGAAGTTATGAGTAAAACACCTGGGGTATATGCCACTAAGCAGGGTGGGGGTTATGGTGATTCACGCATCTCATTACGGGGTTTTGATCAAAGAAATACATCATTCTTGATCAACGGTCAACCAGTTAACGATATGGAAAATGGTTGGGTTTATTGGTCAAACTGGCAAGGTCTTACTGATGTTACTTCAGGTATTCAAATCCAAAGAGGTTTAGGAGCTTCAAAATTAGCTGTTCCTTCAGTTGGTGGTACAGTATCTATCTTTACAAAATCTGCGGATAGAGAAGAAGGTGGAGCATTGACACAAATGTTTGGTAATGATGGTTATACAAAAACTACTGCTAGTTATAATACTGGAGTTAATAGTAAAGGATGGTCTAGTAGTTTTTTATTAACTAAGTGGTCTGGTGACGGGTACATTTACAATACTAGTGGAGAAGGATACACATACTTTGCTGCTGTAGGTTACACACCAGAAGGTTCATCTCATTCTTTAAATTTTTCATTTCTAGGAGCAGGTCAATGGCATCACCAAAGAGACGTATGGGTATCTATCCGTGATTATCAAAACTTTGGAAAAGAAGGAATTGATCGTAGATGGAACTCTAATGGAGGTACATTAAATGGAGAAGAATTCTCAATGAGAAGAAACTTCTATAACAAACCTCTTGCAACTTTCAACTGGGATTGGGAAATTTCTGAAAGAATATCCTTAAATACTTCACTTTATGGGTCTGCGGGCCGTGGAGGAGGAACTGGACCACGTGGTAGAAATTATTACAATGCGGAAACTGACATTTTACCTTTTAGAAAGGATCTTACTGAACATTACTTAGAAAATGGTCGAGGTTCCCGTGATGCTAATGGGTTTATCAATTATGATGCTATTGTTTCTGCAAACCAAAGTAATACTGAAGCATACACAGGAGACATTTCAAGATTTGAAGGACTTAAAATTGGGTCTAATGGATTTAGGGAAGATGGTGTAAATAGATCAGCTTTAATTCGCCGAGCCTCAATGAATTCCCATGACTGGATAGGTGGTATTTCAAACCTTAATTTTAAGGGTGAAAAAATGAGATATTCTATTGGTGTAGATTTGCGTAATTATAAAGGATACCATTACCGAGTGCTTAATAATTTGATGGGACTTGATGGTTATTATTCCACAGGAAATAAAAACTCAGCGGGTCAAATTATTGAAACCACAGTAGAAGCTTCTCCATTCAAAAGTACTGGACTTAAAGATGGGGCTAAAATTGATTACTTTAACATAGGATTAGTAGGATGGCAAGGTGTTAATGGTTTGGCTGAATATTCCAATGATAAGTTAACTGCTGTTGTTCAAGCAGGTTTATCTAACCAGTCTTTCCAGAGAGAAGATTTATTTGACCAGCCAACCAACCCAATATCAGATAAGAAAAACCTTAGTGGTGGTTATTTAAAAGGGGGTGCTAACCTTAATATTAATGAAGCATCCAATGTGTTCTTCAATGCTGGTTATATTTCTCGTCAACCTCAATTTGGTGCTGTTTTTCCTAACTATGGAAATAGTGTAAATGAAGATTTACAAAACGAAAAAATCAAATCTTTAGAATTGGGATATGGTTATGTTTCTGATAAATTTAAATTTAATATTAATGCTTATTCCACAATTTGGGGTAACCGTTTTATCCAACGTAGCCTATCAAATCAACAAGGTGTAGATGGATCAGCCCAATTTAAAGACGTTGATGTAGTACATAAAGGTATTGAATTAGAGGGCCAATGGTATGCCACTAAAAATACAAAAATCCGAGGTATGTTATCTGTAGGTGATTGGAAGTATACAAAAGATTTTGAAGCAACATTGTTCGATGATAACCAACAAGCTATTGGAACTGGTACCCTTTACTTAAAAGATGCTAAAGTTGGGGATGCTGCTCAACTTACTGCTTATTTAGGAATTGACCAAAGATTAGGTAATAAGTTAAGAGTTGATCTAGATTATAGGTTTGTTGATAACCTTTATGCTGATTACAGCATTACCGATTCAGAATTTACTTCACCTGATAATAAGGGGGCAGTTAAGTTACCATCTTATGGAGTAGCTGATTTAGGAGCTACGTATAGATTCGATTTATTTGGTAATAAAACTAGTTTCCGTGTGAATATTAATAATTTATTTGATACTGTTTATATCGCTGAGTCAAACACTAATATCCATGCAAGTGCTGATTCTACTACTTGGAATGGGGTTGACACAAGAAATTCAGTATGGTTTGGATTTGGTCGCACTTGGAATGCTTCCCTAAAGTATAGATTTTAATTTAAAATACTTTTAACTTTATTTAAAGGGGGTGCGTTAGCATCCCCTTTTTTTATATGTATAATGGAATTATAAAGAGTTATTAAATAAATTTGTTGTATTATGTTTAAATACTTAAATAAAAAATGGATGGCTTTTAGGGATATATTCAAAGATGATAATGACATTGATGAAAAAAATGTTGTAGGATTTGCTTCTTTTTTAGTAATGACAATTTTTGCTGTGGCTGATTTACTAACAGGGTATATGGGAAAAGATTTAGTGATAAATGAATTCATATATGATTCATTCCTAATTGTTACTTTAGGGTGTTTTGGGATTGCTGAGCTTGGAGATGTCTTAGGAAAGAGAAACCAAAATAAGGATTAATGGGTAAATACACACGAAACCAAATCAAAGAGGCTGTTAAGTCTAAAAATTACAAGTGGTTTGAGGGAGGAAACTATAATTTAAACATAGTAGGAATCCGAAATTCAAATACTCAAGGCCAAGTAACCAATAGATTTGATGATATAATAACTGTATCCTATTCAGTTGATGGGGAATTAAAATACCAAGAATTCAACGCTACTACTGATCCTGGGGCATTTTATGAACAAAACTTACTTAACTCAGAGGGGGTAGCTATTTTAGTTCCAAACCAATATAGAAGTACTTACGAAATTGATTTACACCAAAGTAAATACGATGCTTTATGTCAAAGAAAACCTGTTAAAGTTTATAGAGATGATGATAAAGATAAAGTATATGATTTTGATGAAAGTACTATCCAAGAAGGATATTTTGGGATAAATATCCACCGGGCCACCGCAAATATCCATGGAGAATCTACACAAGTAGATAAATGGTCTGCAGGATGTCAAGTAATTTCTAAAAATGATGATTACCAAGAATTTATGGATTTAACTTATAAATCTAGTGAAATATATGGTAACTCTTTTACATACACTTTAATTGAATCCCAAGATATAGTTTAAAAAAAACAAATGAAATCCATAAGTCTATATATTATACTAACATTGACAACTTTCACCGCTTTTATGTGTTCATATTTATTAGATCTTACTATGTCCAATGTAGAACAATATTTTTCTATTTTCTTAGTAGTATTTGCTGATGGGTTTTTTGGGATTATAGGGGGTATTAAACGAGAGGGGTTTAAAACCTTTAAAGCTTTAAAAATTTTAAAAACTTTAATTTTTTGGGTTATAATGTTGACTGCAGTTTTAAGTATTGAGGAAAGCTTTCAAGGTACTTCATGGTTAAGTGAAACTTTAATTGCTCCGTTTTTAACTTTCCAACTATTAAGTATTGTAAAAAATGCTTCAATGGCTGGGTTTATTTCTAATGATTTATTAAATACTCTTTTAGATTCTATAGATAAACATAAAGGCATTAGATCTTAATTACCCCGTACATTACTTGTATTTTATATAATTTTAGAAAAGGGTTGGTATTTGTATTAATCCTTATTATATTATATGGTATATTTAAATTTAAGTAAAATGGAAAACATAAAACGTGGGATATTCCCCTTTTTAATAGGAATTTCTGCTCTTTCAGTATCCATCTCAGCTGCATTTTATTCTGTAAGTGGTCTTAGCAAATTATTTGCTGGAGCTTCGTTTGAGGTAATGGTTATGGCTAGTTCTTTAGAAGTAGCTAAATTGGTTACTGCTACTCTACTGCATACCTATTGGGGTGTTATTAATAAACTTTTAAGGATTTATTTATCTGTTGCTACATTTATCTTAGTGTTAATTACAAGTATGGGTATTTATGGTTTCTTATCTGCTGCTTACCAAGAAACTTATAATAAATTAAACGCTGTAGAAAACCAGAAATCATTTATTCAACAAAAAGTAGATTTTTACCAAACAGATGTAAATAGATATGATGAAGAACTTAAAAGAATTTCTAATAATATTAGCACTCTCAGTAGTGCAAAAGCTTCCTCAATCCAAGTACGGGACACCTCGGTGGTTGGGGGCATTAGAACAACCATTTCCACTTCTGAACTTAGAATGGCCCAAAAAAGGATTGATGTTGAAGAAAGTAATAGAAAAGAAATCCAAATTAAAAGGGAAACAGTAGCTGATAGTTTACAAAAATACCAGCTTCAGATTCTAGAATTAGATAATAATAATGAAGTAGCAGGAGAATTAGGACCCCTCCAATACCTTTCAGGTCTTACTGGGGTTTCTATGGATAAAATTATAAATTGGTTATTATTAGTTATTATATTTGTTTTTGACCCTTTAGCTATTGCCTTAGTAATTGCTGCTAACTTTGCTTTTGGAAAAGCATATCCTAAAAAAGTATATAGAGAAAATTTATATGGTGAAAAGATAGAAGATGAAAAAGAAGCGATAAATTCCTATGATATACCACAAGATGAAATGGAAGATTGGGATGTAACTTTAAATGATGGTTTAGAAGAAGAATTACCTGAAGAAGATGACTGGGTTATAGTTGATGAAGATAAAGAAGAAGACTTAGATATTAAGTCTACAAGTGTAGAAAATTTAGATATAGATCCATCCATTGAAGCAAAAAAAAAGATTAAAGACTTAAGGAATAAAGTAGGAGGAAACTTACTAAATTATCCCCACGTATTAAAAGAAATAAATGATTTAAAAAAGATAATTAATAAAGATGATGATTTAACTATTAAATATTAACTATTTCCTTATATTTATAACATATAAAATCTATTAAAAATGCAAATAAAAAAACCCCTTTTAAAAGAAAATAAGTCCTACATTAAGGAAAATGTAAAACAAGCAAAACAATATATCTCTAGTGGGAAGTTATCTCAAGATGAGCTAAAAAAACTAATAAAAATTGACCCCTCACCAACAAGAAAATATGTTGGGTGGATGGCTAAACAATGGATATTAAAAAATGTTACTGACATTGATGAACTGAGGAACACAGTTGAAGAATATAATACATTTTTAGAAAAAGGTAAAGCTAAAACTAAAGATATCTACCAACTTAAAACATTTGATTTACTCAAAAAGGAAGTAGATGAAATAAACCAATCAGGAGAAGGAATCTCAGTTAAAGATTTAGAATCTGATTATGATGTAGTAGTGGATACCCCAGAATTATATATAGCATCTCCTCACACACATGAAGCTTCCAGAAAATTAGGTTTATCTGCTTTTGCTTTTAGAGATTGTGGAGATGGAGGTAAAGACTCATCTTGGTGTACTACTTATAAAGCACCTGATCACTTTAATGATTATTACTACTCTAATAATGTTACTTTTTATTATATAAAGGTTAAATCACCAGATATGATGGAAGAGTTAAATAAAGCATTTGGGAAAAAATGGGCCAACATGGTAGTAGTAGCTTTAGCAGTTTTAGAAGATGGACAAATAGATGGGTATGATGGTTTGGATAGGCAAATCTCTAAAGAAGATATTAAAAAATATACTGAAATTATAGGGATATCATAGTGATCAAACTAATAGACATATTAGAAAATAAAATCCTAGTTCCAAGAAATATTGAACAAAGAAAGGAAAAGAAAAAACAAATTGACTTCAAAAAAATCCAACAATATATTAAGGATGGAAGTAAAGGTAATTTAG
>Ga0181400_1000564_pt1 | contig 16009 bp, 6 predicted proteins | sample 23SPOviralmetaG_FD_130129 | JGI IMG/M metagenome (GOLD analysis project Ga0181400, IMG submission 130129) | Marine viral communities from the oligotrophic San Pedro Time Series (SPOT) site, San Pedro Channel, CA, USA - 23 SPOT_SRF_2011-06-22 | ecosystem: Environmental > Aquatic > Marine > Strait...
AAAATATATCCTGCTAATAACTTAACAATTGCGCCTTACGAAGTTCCTTTACAAGACGAGGAAGGCGGTAATCCCGTTCAAGATAATTTTGGGGATAACTTAGAGGGGTCCTCTCAAACATTAGAATTATGGCGAGCTGCTAATGATAATCTTTTAAGTGGTAACATTAGTGCTGTCGAGTATTCAGATTATGCGGGGTGGCTTACCGGAAATCCAGGTTCTGGAGAAAGATATGGTAGTGATCCTCAATATTCTCAAAGAAACGGTTGGTTTAACGTTAATGAAAGAGATGGAACAATTTCTTTCTCGTCTAATTTAGTAGATAGAAGAATAGTCTTAGAATATATTTCAGACGGATTAGCTTATGCTTTAGATTCTAGAATACCTAAAATGGCTGAAGACGCATTATATGCTCATATTCTTTATTCAATATTAGCATCTAGAATTAATCAACCGGAATATATAATACAAAGATTAAAAAGAGATAGGTCTGCAAAGTTAAGAAATGCTAAAATAAGATTATCTAATATTAAACTTGAAGAAATAGTTCAAGTAATGCGAGGCAAATCTAAATGGATTAAATCATAATTAAATGGCTCAACAAATAAAAAATACATTTCTAAAGTCTAAGATGAATAAGGATCTTGACGATAGAATATTACCTAACGGCGAATACAGAGACGCTAGGAACATATCTGTTGGTAGATCCGAAGACGACGATGTAGGAGCTCTAGAAAACGTAATAGGAAATGATCTAATAACCACCACCGATATAGGCCCTGGATTTACTATTATAGGAATTAAAGAAGATAATTCTTCAGATCAATTATTTATTTTCTTAACTGATTATACTGATCCTAACCCGTCTAGACCTACTGATGCGCCTATAGGAACTAACCATTATATATACGTTTATAATAATATTACAAAAGAATATAGAATTTTAGTAAGAGGTGAGTTTTTAAATTTTTCAACTACTGACCGTATAATAGGAATAAATTTAATTGAAAATTTATTGTTTTGGACTGATAACAGGAATCAGCCTAGAAAAATTAATATTAATTTAGCCACTACCGCCGGATAATACAATAAAATTATGGGAACTCAAGCAGCCGAAGATTATTACACGCAGGAACATCAAATATCTGTAGCTAAATACAACCCTTATCAAGCAATAAAACTATATAATAGAATTGATCTTGTTACTAGCGGAGGAGGTACTACTTATTTTGCAATTGATGGAGATGTAGAAAGCTCTATAGAACCATTTATTGGGGCTACAGTAGTTTCGCCAGAACAATCTCCTAGCATAACTGGATTACAACATATAAAAGTTACTGGCGTTAGCTATATTTCAGCATTCGGAGAAACAAGGGTAGATGTTTCGCCTAACTTCACAGCCCCGTTAGATCCTGATTCTTATGTGTCTTTGATTGAGTCTACAATGACAAATAAAACAGGAGAAAATGATTGGCCTGGAGATCCTGATTTTTTAGAAGATAAATTCGTTAGGTTTAGTTATAGGTTTAAATTTGATGACAACGAATATTCTTTAATGGCTCCATTTACTCAGATTGCTTATATACCTAAGCAAAATGGATTTTTTTTAAATGGAGATGAAGAAACGGCTTATCAATCTACGATTGTTCCTTTTATGGAAAATCAAGTACAAAACATTGGGCTAGTAATACCCCTGCCTACTCAGGCCGGTAGAATAGCTAATGACTATAAAATAAAAGAATTAGAAATATTATTTAGAGAAAGTGACGGAGTAGCTGTTAAAGTTTTAGAAAGCGTTTCTGTCGGAACGATAGTAGCTCAGGATGGGACACTTAACTATTACACTTATGATTATCAGTCACGTAAACCCTACAAAACTTTGCCAGAGGCTCAAACAACCCGAGTCTATGATAAAGTGCCAGTAAGAGCATTTTCTCAAGAAAGTTCAGGAAATAGAATTATATATGGTAATTATAGAGATCAGCACACTCCGCCGCCAAATATAAACTATAATTGCAGAATATCTCAAAAAAGTACTACCGGTAAATACAATAATTGGGTTGAATACCCAAATCATTCTGTAAAAAGAAATAGAAATTATCAAGTAGGTTTCGTACTGGCTGATAAATTTGGAAGACAATCTCCTGTTATATTATCCTCTGTTGATAAAGGGGTTATTAATAATGGGCAATTTTATTTTGGTTCCACAATATATAGTCCTTATAATATTGCTCCTGGAGATACCGATGTTAAAAATTGGTTTGGAGATGCTATAATGGTATTAGTAAATTCAGAAATAACTTCAACAAAAAATTTAGCCGCAGGAACACCGGGGCTTTATGCTATAAAGCAAAACGCCGGCTCTGGATCCGGAGAGGGATATGCGGTAGCCTTAGGTGGTAATACCATAAATGGAAACACATACAACTTCAGATTAAACGTTAATCCCCCTTTAGATAATAATAATAATATACCAAGAATTGGAGATTATTTAAGAGGAGCTTATCAAGACTTTGTTGAAGTTTTAGACATAACAGAAACTAATCCTGCTCAAAACCAATGGCAAGTAACCACAGACGGAGAGGTTAGCTCTGTTTACTTAAGAGCTGAAAATTTACCCTCTAATGGTACAGATTTAAAATTTGCTTATACAATAAATGATTTAGGTTGGTATAGTTATAAGATAGTTGTAAAACAAACGCAGCAAGAATATTACAATGTATACCTTCCTGGAATACTCAATGGATATCCTGGACAATCTGGTGCAACCAATCTTCTTTTCCCTGAAACTGAAACTCTTCCATCAGGCGCCGTTGCCGGCGGAATTGACAACGGTTTATTTCCTAGCGATGAAACAAATGAAACCGCTTTTACAGTTTTATTTAATGACAATATAAATAAAATACCTAGAGATTTATCAGAAGTAGGACCCGATGAAAAACAATATCGAAGCTCCGTTGTTTTATACGGTAGAGTATCTAACATAATGACAGTAGGTACCTATGATTCAGAGTTAGGTATTTCTGGATCAGAACCGTATAATAGTCAATATTATGCTAGAATTAATTCTACTGGTAAAACTGCAATACAGCACACTTCAACGGCTATAGCAAGAGCTAAAGAAGTTAATATGGGATATGCGGATTTATCTACTAGCAACGATCAACATTATGTACCTTTAAAAGCATTTAATACAGGAGCTGTCAATGGAAATAAAGTTTTTTATCAGATTGACACTAATCCTTTAATAGCTAGAATATCTACAGTAAACAAATCTATTGGAGCTAGTGCTTTAAATTTTGTTTTAACAGAACAGGAGTACGCTATTCCCGGAGGTGAAATTATTTATCCGGCAGACAACTTAAATAATCCTTTAGATACCGCTAACATGAGGCCTTACTTAGCTGTATATGAAACAGCGCCGGTTGAATCATTACTAGAAATATTTTGGGAAACAGCTAGTGAAGGATTAATTGTAGATTTGAACGCGGATGTTCTTACTACATCGGGGGGAGCCACTTCTTTTATAGATTTAACTTGGGATTTTACAGAGGCAACTTTGCCAGGAGAATTTGTCACAGGCTGGTTTATACCTGTAAATATTTCGGGTGAAGTTTTTCAAGGAGATACTCCAACAGCTGAACTGATTGGAGTTACTAACGGAGATGACGAGGAGGTTAGTGACCTTTTTGATATTCACGCTGGAACAGGAAATGATGCGGGTAAATTTAAACTAAAGTACGTAGGAGCAAATCCATTAGTTTTTTTAGATTCAAGTAGAGAAACTGATGTATATTCTTTTGTAGTGCAAGTTACAACTAATGGAGGAGATGACATTAATGACATACCCATAGAGGGGTTTATTGGCGGGTTTGGTGCTTTAAGAAATTTAACACCAACCTTATCTTCTTCAAGCCCTATTCCTCCTATATCAACAACTAGAGAAACCAGAGTAATAATACCTGGATATAATGATCCTAATAGCCCCTGGCAAATTGCGGATCCTAAAAATGGGTCACAGGCTAACAATAGTAATACATTACAATTACATTACTCAATATTAAATCCTGAAGATTTACCTAACAACTGGGCAATGGATTCTGCCACAGGAGAGCTTACTCAAGCAATACCTGGAGACGTTATAGATGGAGTTACATTTGGAGGAAATATATCAGCTCTTTACAATATTGAAATACAAGTATCTGATGCAAACGCTTCAACTCCTATTGATGACGCTTATGGAAGTTTATTTGTAAATTTTGGTATTCCTATAACAATGGGCTATGCCGCTGTTAACCCCGAGGCTCTTAGCGAGACTTGTATAGTTGATCCAGACCCTTCAGACCCTGATCCAGCAATAGAGTTTATATTTACCACTGATCCAGTCTCTGGTGATGTAGGTGAAGTTAATGGTATATGGTATATAGCCGAAGAAAACAATGCCAATTATCTTGATTTTGAAAATTCAATTTTTAATGAGTACAATCTTACGGCTCAAGAAATAAATTTCAAAAAAAGAATTGGTACGGAAGCTCATAAGTCTGGGACAATAGCAATAACAGCCAATTTTAAACAAGATAATGTACCCAACCAAGGGGTTACTCAAGCTAATTTTAAATTTAAAACAGTTGCCCATTATTTTAGGCTTGTTTACAGCGTCAATGATGAATTGGAAACTTCCTCGTGGCAACCAATTCCTCATCAACGTGAATACAATAGATCTTTTCAAGTGTTTGAAGGGCAGGCCCCTAAAACTAACGTAATTGCTTTTAACTCTGGGAATGCACTTAATAATGATGGATCTTACCACACTTATTCGGGAATAATTGGGGTTGCAGAAGGGACAGCTAAGTCAGTCCAAACCGTAAGAGCTTTTGATTATTTAAAAATGACAGAACTTGAGCCAGGGGATGATCAGCCGATAGGGGTTGAATATGTTTTTATAATACAAGATTTTGAACAAACCGAGGGGGACACTACTCTTTATCCGGCTATAGCATGGATAAACGGGGCGGATTTACATTACCCTACATGTGTGCCCTGGGCTGGTACAAACTTAGCTCCTGTGGCAGATTGGGGGGAAAATAGAGAATACGAATACTTTAGATCCACCCCAGGAAGCACAAGCCCTAACGTTGAAACAGTATCTACGGCGGACAAGTTATACGCAGAAACTCCTTACGCTGAATATGTTAATCAATTTTATACCGATCGAACGATGCAAGTACCGTATGAGCCCTCCTTGGAAACTCCTTTTGTAGGCATACAATTTAATCGTGCTTACACTCCTCCGCCTGGGCTTCCAGCTCCTCCTGTGGCTGCTACACTTACCGATTGGGATGGACTTAGAATGTTCGAACCTACTTTTTCAGTAGAGCTAGGGGAAGATGGCGTTAGAGTGCAATCTTCCACTGGAGTAAACACTATGCCTACCCTTTTAAATTACGAGGGTTCTCTTAGTGCTCAAGACCAGATATTCCTTCATCAAGCAGGATTTACTAGAATAAAAACACCTTTATAAAAATGGCAGCAAATATAGAACTTAAGTATTTTAATACGTTTTGGCTAAAAAAAATAAAATCTATAACGCAAGTAAATCCTGGGACATTAGGATATTTAAGCGCTACAGGATCAGGAATTGAAGTAGATGGCTTGCTAGAAGGCATAGGTGTAGGACAAGAAGTAACTATAAGTTATGACAATTTAGGATCACCTGTTGTTTTTAATAGTTATATAACAGAAATTGTTAGCTCTACAGCAATTAGCAGTATATTTAAAACTAAAGAAACTTTACAGTCTTCTCCTCCGGTCGGCACAGATGTAGTATTTGGAAAAATTATAAATTTTGATCAAATACCTCAAAGTTATACAGCTGATGAAGAATTTGATTGGCTTATAGAAGAGTCAAGAATAACCGGAGGATATAATAACACTTCTGTTGATTTTGGAGTTAAGGCATATATAGTTGAAGATGAGCCTAAACAGTCCCATAAATTTAGCGGACTAATACATTCAGGTATATTTAACTCTAGGACTGGTTTTAACGCAACTAATCAATTTAGTGTAGGTGAAGATATAACTAGAACTATAGATCCATCTAACGGCTCTATACAGCTTTTATACTCGGAAGATACTAACCTTATTATATTCCAGGAAAGTAAAGTAAGTAAATCATTAATAGACAAAGATGCTATTTATTCTGCAGAGGGTAACGCTAGTTTAACAAGTCGTAATTTAGTTATAGGACAAAATGTTGCTTATGGAGGAGAATACGGTATTAGTACAGATCCTGAATCTTTTGCAATAAATGGCTATAGAAAATACTTTACTGACAGAGATCAAAATGTAGTTTGTAGATTATCAATGGACGGTATAACTGTAATTTCAAATTACGGAATGATAGATTTTTTCAGAGACAAACTATCTTTAGCTGTTTCCGGGGGTATAAAAGGAGGATGGGATGCTCATAATAAACAATATGTTTTATCCATAAAATCAGAAACAACTGATGGAAAAGCTACAGAAACTAATACATTAGCTTTTGACGACGCTGTAAAAGGGTGGGTTAGTCTTTTTGATTATAATCCTAACCAGATAATTAGTTTAAATAATGATTATTTTACAACATCGGGGGGTAAGCTATATCGGCATTACACATTAGCTCCTAATACTACAGAACGAGGAAGATTTTATGGGATTGTATATAATTCTAGTGTTACTTTTGTATTTAATCAGGCACCTTCTACGGTAAAGAATTTTCAAACAATAAATTATGAGGGAGATTCTGGATGGAATATGTCTAGTTTTGTAACTAATACAGACACAGCCCTCCCTATTACACCTGCTGTGTTTTCTAGTACTTTACAAGAATTACAAAATTCTTTATTATTAAATAATTTTAAACGTAAAGAAGATAAATATTATGCAGATCTTGTTAACGCTACTCCTTCACAAAGTGGAGAAATTGTTTGGGGATCTTCATCCTCTGGCTTAAAAGGATTTTATGGGGAAGTAACCATGCGAATAAGCAATAATAATACCGGCAAAAAAGAATTATTTGCAGTTAATGCCAGTTATGTACAGTCATCTTAAATTAAATTAAATTAAATGAACAACGAATTATCAATAAATTTTATAAAAGAATTAGAAGTATTACAAAATGTATTTATAGAAAGCAAGGAAAAAGGGGTATATGGAGACGGCAAAAATTTAGTTAATAACGAAGAGTTTCCTGTTACAAACTATTTTACCGATGGTTTATATATGAGACATCTTAAAATGAAAGCTGGTAGCTTTGTAATAAGTGCTATACACCATACGAATCATTTTTGGTTTCTTCTTTCAGGTAAAGTAATTGTTAAAGCTGATAATGAAACCGTAGAGCATGTAGCTCCTTGTTGGTCGTATTCACTAAAGGGAACTAAAAGAATTGTACAATGTTTAGAAGATTGTGTTTGGATAAATATAATAGCCAATCCTTCTAACAATAAAGATATGAAAAAAGTTGAAAATGAATTTTTTTCCATTACCATGGAAGAATACAATAAAAAAGAAAAATTATGTCAGGAATAGCAGCAGGAATTGGCGCAGGCGTATCAATAATAGGCGGTATAATGGGTAACTCTAAAGCTAAAAAACAAGCTAGAGCAGCAGCCAGAGAAAAAGATAGAATAAATAAAGCTATGACTGCTTTTGAAAATAATAGACAAGCAGTTATAAATCCTTATAGCGATGTTAAATCTTTAGCTAGTATGGCTACTGACCTTAGTAGCGAAATGTCTAACCCTTATGCAGATTTAGGAGTCGCGACAAGCGCCGCTGAAATACAAATGGAACAAACTGATTTAGCTTTAGCTGCTACTTTAGATACTTTGCAAGCAACAGGAGCAAGCGCTGGCGGAGCAACCGCCTTAGCTAATGCAGCTGCTAGAAGTAAAAAAGATGTTGCTGCTAACATAGAACAGCAAGAAGCTCAAAATGAAAAACTAGCAGCACAGGGTGAAGCTGATTTACAAGCTAAACAAATGGCTGAAAAAGCAAGAATACAAGGTATACAAATATCTGAAGGAGGTAGGGCTCAAATGGCACAAGCGCAAGGTGAAGCTTTTAAATTTCAAGCTCAAGAAGGAAGAGATCAAGCTAAGCTTGACAGAATGGCAGCAGGCCTTACTCAAGCTAGCGCAGATCAAGCTAATGCTAATGCTGCAGGAGCGGCTAGTCTTAGTGCTGCAATATCAGGTGTTGGAAATATAGCCTCTGCATATATTGGAAGACCGTAATAAAAAGAAAACAATTAGAAAAAATATAAAATGAGTTATAGAAATCCACAAATAATACAAGATAGATCTGGCGAAATACTAGCTAAAGGCATAGAAAGCTTTGGTGCCTCTATAGCCCAAGGATTGACTAAAAAATTTGATCAAGAACGAAAAGATAGAGAGAAAAGACAGTTAGAAGATAAACAGTATAATAAAGATGTAACAAGGTTAGCCAATGAAATGGCTAAAAATAAAGCTTTATTTAATGAAGGCATACAGGAAGCGGGAGAATCTATGAGAGCGGGCGCGCTAGATGCTGTAGGTCCTACCTTGCAAAGAATTTTTGAAATAAAAAAAGTGCAATTAACTGGTAACTCAGATCCAGCATTGGCTGACGAATTAGCTAGGCTAAACATGAAAATTACTGGATTTAATTCTATGATAAAAGCGGGTATTGCTGTTACCGGAGAGCTGACAGAAGATGTTGCGAATTATGAAGAATGCGGAGAAACATTGTTTTTATCTAATGGGCCAGGGGATAGCGAAGAAGAAATTGCCGCAGGAAAAGAGGAGTCTAAAACGTTTTATTTTGCTTTTGGCGGAGCAAAAGGTTATGAAAAAGGCTTTAGAGAAGAAAACGGTGATATGGTTGCTTATGCAAAAAAGATAGGAGAGGGAGAAAAAGAGTACGTAATACCTAGGTCACAATTTAAGGATCGCATGGAAGGTTTAACTAAGCCAATGGACAACCTTGAAACTAATTCATCTGAAAGAATTGCGGCTGGATTTTTTACAAAGGAGGGCAAAGGTGCAGACTTAATTAGTACCATTAAACATGAAAATAAAGTAAAAATTGAAACAAATGAAGCAGGTGAGCTTAGAAGATATGAAAGACAATACTTTGATACCGAATTTATTGAGGCACAGAAAAAGAAAAGTTTTGATGAAATTGAAGCTGATATTGATAGTGTTAATGGCGACTCTCAACATCAACAATATTATTTAGATAGCTTGCAAATTGATTATAACCCAAAGGGGTGGAAAGAATTAAACGATACAGAAGAGGGTAGAGCTGAAAAAGGTAGAATTTTAAATGAAGTTAACGAAACTATGTTTAATAATCGTCTTAAAATGAAACAGGATAGCGAAGGAAACTACTATAGACAAATAAGCGATAAGCCAGCAAAAGATCCAAACAAGGGATTAAGTAGCGGTGAGCCAAAGTTCGGGTCTCAAGCCAATGAAAAAATATTTAGAGAAAAATTAGATAAGTTAAAAGCACAAGCTAAAACATCCAGCGTAGAAGATCTTTTAGGCTTAACATCTAATATGGCAGGAAAGAATACCAGTCATGTTCTTAAATACACTCCCGCTGCCCCTGGATCAACCGTAATTACTTTACAAGAAGTTAATAAAAAAGACGGCAATGCTTCTGAAGATGCTAATAACTATGACCTTACTAATGTTGCGCATGTGATGGGCTTGTTAAGAAAGAGGGGTGCTATAGATGGTAAGCGCGTAAGCGACTTAAGAGAATTAGCAGACGTAATAGTTGAAAAATACAAGAAGGCTTCTGAAGTTCCTCCTGCGCCATATATGCCATACAATAATTAATAAAATATTAAATTTAGTAAAAAATGATTAAATACTTAATAGAAGGAATCGTTGAAACTTTTGACTCTCAAGAAGAAGCTAATGCTTATATAGCTGCGCTAGGACCGGGGGTTAGTGTGCAATTAGTGGACGATGATACTGATAAAGATAATAAAGAAATGACCACTGACGATACAATCCTTAATCCGGATTTTCGTCAAGATGCTGCAAAGGGTGCGGATGTAGTATCGGGTCCACAACCAGCACAAGATACGGGATTAACATCGGAAGATGGTTCTTTGGACTTACCTCCTGTTGAAACATTTAATATAGACGGAAGAGAAGTAACCAAAAAAGAGTTTGACGCTTATTCTAAAAAGCAAGAAGAAACCGAAGACGAGGTTAAAACAATGGACAATTATTTTAGCGATACCTGGACAGGCTTTTTTGCTTCAGGACAAGCGGCATTAGGGTCACAAGCTAGAGTTCCTACTTTCCTTAACGAATTAGCTTATAGTACAGTAGGTAATTTATTTTTATCTGATGAGGAGAAAGAAATGATGAGTAGCCTTGATCCTAAAATAAAACAAACAATACTTAATGCTCAAGCTAATGCATCAAGCCCACTAGGCTCGCTTGCTCAAGCAGGTTTAGAGTATTACGAAGAAGCTAAGATAGCTGAAAAAGAACTGCGATCTAAAATGGAACAGTTTGATACTACTATACTAGAAGACTTGGGGAATGGCAATATCGTTAGAGGATTGCAAAGAGCCAGCTCTAGTGCTTTGCAGTCAGCTCCATCTGTTGCGCAGTCTATGATTCCTTACATAGGCATAGCCTCTATAGCAGCCGGTGCGGCAGCGGAGGCTTCGTCTGAAGCACAGGAAGAAGGCAAAGATATAAATCTAAAAACTATGCTTTACGCTGGAACTAAAGGAGCCGCTGAAGGAGTTTTAGAAACAGTTACCCGGGGAATTGCTAAAGGAATGTTTAAATCATTAACTGGAAAAAGCAAAAGGTTTATAGATAAAAGCGTTAAAGAGGTAGTAGGAGGAATAATGAAGGATGCTGGTAAAGAAGGTGGCTCTGAAGGTATGACCGAAGTAATAAATGTAATAGCAGAAAATATATATCTTGGCAAAGAAACAGGTGTTTTAGAGGGCGTCAAAAGAGTTGGGGAAGCTGCTATAGTTGGAGCTTTCATGGGAGGTAAAATGACAGGATCGGGCGCAGCGGCAAGTGTTTTATTTAACACTGTACAAACTAACAAAGTAGATAAAAAGCTTGACCAATCCGAATTTGATAGTCTGAAAGACTCTTTTGACTTAGAAACAGGGGTTGATCAGAACATTGTAGATCTTGTTGAGATTAGAGGAGCACTGGGTATAATAGAAAATAAAGCTAAGAAAGAGGTAAGAACAGAGCAAATAACACAAGAGGAAGCAGACGAAATAGTTAGTAACTTCAAGGAAATAGAGACAGCTACTAGACAAACCAAAGCCGCGAAAATTGAAAAAGAATTGCAGCCAGAAATTGTTGAAAACCTTGCTAGAAAAAATAAATTAATAAAACAAATAAAAGAAATAGATGACTCTACGCTTAGCGCTCCGCTTAAGGAGAAAGTAGATCTTCTAGATACTCTGATAAAAAAAGGAACAATAGCTTCAGTAACAAATAGAAATTTAAAAAACGTTAAAAAAGTAGCTGAAGGTTTTAAAGATGTAGAAATAAAAGAAGTAGATAACAAAGAGGCTATTGAGATTGCGTCTAAAGTATCAAATAAGACTAAAGAATCTACTGGTTATGGTTTCATATATCAGGAGGACGGCGTAAGCAAAATAGTAATTAATAAAGACGAGGTAGCTACCGACGATGTACTAAACACGGGGGCTCATGAATTTTTACATTTCGCTTTAAAAAATATATTTAAGTCAGCTAACACTGATGCTACATACGAAACGCTTGCTGCATCTGTAGGGGATTTACTAGCCAGCTCAGAATTAGTTGGTGATACCCAAAGATTTAATCAAAGGTTAGAAGACTACCAAGCTGACTTTGAAAAAGGAAATATTTCTGCAGGACAATTGTTTGAAGAACAATTAGTTGTACTTAGCGAGGCTATGCTCGACGGGGAGTTTGATATAAAAAAGAATCCTAGTATTATGGCTAATCTTAAAGACTTAGCCAGAAAACTATTAAGTGTAATTGGAGTTAAAGCTAAATTTAACTCTGATGAAGACGTATTAAACTTTATAAAAGATTACAACAGGTCTATAAGCAAAGGTAAATTTACTTTAGGTCAAAAACGATTAATAAAAGAGGGAGCTAAAGGCAAACTAATTACTAAAGGTAAAACAAAAAATAAAAAAGAGGCTGTTAAGCAATCCATGAGTAAGAAAATGGATCGTTTAATGAATCAACAAGAGGCTTTAGTTTCAATGGAGGGTATCTTGGATGCTGCAGAGTTAGATATAATGAAGCAGGAAAACCAACAAAAAATCGATGAACTAAAAGTTAAAGAAGGAGGGATATCTAAACTAACTACTGCCAAAAAAGCGTCTAAAGGGCCAATGACATTAGAGGAAGCCGACGAAGCTTACGAAGATGCATTAGAGGCATGGAATGAAGCTCCAGATAACGACGCATTAGAAGCTGAAGTTGAAAAAGCACTTAAAGCGGTTGCAGTTGCTAAAGAACGTTTTGACGAAGGAATGGAAGCTCCTGTAGAAGTTAAAGCAGAAGACCAATCTACTGCAGAACCTGTTAGAGAAAAGAAAGATCGTTCTACTAAAAGATATACTCTTACAGATCAAGCTAAAGCTAAGGTTGAGCCTTTGATAGCAGAAGCTCAAGCAATGAATAAAGAGTTAAGAGCAGAAGAGAAAAAGCTAAATGAAGCGAGAATAGCTAGTATAAGAGCTACCCCTGAATCAGAAATGTCAAGGACTGAACAAGCTAATGCGGTATTGCAAGCTAAAGCTAATCCAATAAGATTAGATAAGCCAGTTAGGTTGCAAAGACTAGAAACTGAAATACAGGATAGATTAGAAAAGCCCCTAGGTAAAGCAGTGACGTTTTTCACTAAGTTACTTTATGACAAAATACCCAAAGAAGCAGCTAATGTTATTGGAGGTAGAGATGTATACAAGAGTGCAGCAGAGGCTAGATTGATTAGCATTGTTATAAATGAGTTTAAAAAGAACACTGTAAACAGAGCAGGAGAGAAAACTATTAACGATGTTGAAGATATTATATTTAACCGTGGCGGTTTAAGGTTATTGACTTTAGCTACCGATTTAGGTGTGGCTGATAGCAAACAAGGTATTGCTGGAGCTATAGACGAAGGTAAAGTTGCAGACTATGGCGATTGGGATAAAGCATTCGATGATAGCCCTGTAAAAATGGATGTTGACGGTATGTTCAGAGTATCATCTTTATTAGGTGACTCAGGGCGTATGGCCCAAGCTATGGAACAGGTTGCTGAGTTCTGGAAAGATAACATAGGTAATTCTCCTATAGAAAACTTTAAGAAGCTACCAAGTTTAGTAGATAACATCGTTGCAGATATGTTAAACATATCCGAGAACGTACTTACAGCTCGTTCAGGGAACTTAAACAAAGACGATTACACAAATGCTTTAAAAGGAATTACAAAGCCGTATGCAGTCTTTAAAGTCGAAGGTAAAGAAGTACGTGTAGCTCCTGAATTTGCTTCAGAATTTGAAAATAGATTACAAAACGAAGGTAAATCATTTGAAAGATTTGCTGATCAAAATATATTACAAACTTTATTTAAGTTTCTACCGAAACTATCTGCTGACGATTATCGTTATGCTGACAGAACGAAAGGTAGATACTCAGGTAAAGCTACAGGCGTACCTAAAAACTTAGTTAAACTTACATACTCAGGTCTTGAAAGAGGTACTACAGGTATGGGTAACATGAAGGCTCGAGTAAGCAAAGTCGCTTACAGAGATGTACTAGCTGCTATGGGTGGGTTCGTTAACCCTGAAGGAGGCGTTAGTAAGTTAGCTAATGTAAGCGGTAGAACACCAGAAGGTCAAACATTACTGGGAGTTATTAAGTTAATGAATAGAATGATTACCAACGATATCAGTAGAAATTCTAATATGGGATTAGATCCTATGACTGTACAAGATATTGCTGCAGGTAAGAATGACTTAATGATGTCGTTGAAAAGCAAAAGAAATGCAAAGCCTATACAGGTTAAAGACGTGCAGTTACAAGCTGTGATAGATCTTTTCTCCGGTAAAAATCCAAAAGCTACTTATATACAGCAAATAGACAATATTCATGAAGTACTAAAGAACATGGATTCTACTATAGCTGGTATATTTAACTATGAGGTTCGTGAATACATTAAGAAAAACGACCCTGATAGTCTTGCAGACGTATCAAAAGCATACGATAAATCATGGGGAAAAACATTTAAGTATGTACAGGAATACATAAGTTTTAAATCTGCTATAGATGAAATCTCTGTTAACCCAAGCAAGGCTCAATTAGAAAACTTTTTTGTATTGTACGCTAGAGCTCTTAAGAATAAACAATATGAGGGGGCTAAAAACAATACTCTTTTATTTGATCTTGTAAGTAAAACAGTAGGTCCTGAAGTATTAAATGACTTAGGTTTTAGATTGCGCAAAAAAGATAAAATGAGCTTTATAGAAGTAAAAGGAGAAAACGGTAACTATGAAACCATATCTTCGCCTTTGAACATCGACACTATAAAGAAATTAGCTAAAGGTGAAAAGCTTGATCCAGCTAAAATTAAGGAGATTGGCGATACCATGTTTGACGACGCTGTCAGATATACTAACTTAATGATCAATCATATAGATCGATTAGTAAATTCAAATCAAAAGTCAAGAGCCATAGCTGATATCCATACTATGGGACAGGGCCAATTAACTCCTATTAGAAAATTATCTAACTTAGGTACTGTTTACAAATTTGACGGCGAAGGAATTCTAGAACATGCTGAATCCGTAGCTTTAATACAAGAAAAACTAGTTAGCTACGCTGAAGGTAAAATCAACGAAGCTCAACTTAGAGAATATTTAGGTAATCAAAAAGTAAATATTATACCTAAAGAGGCAGATCCTAGCCAGAGAGTAGGAACTGAAAAAGAAAAATACAGCGAAGCTAAAGTTAAGAAGATATTAAAACCTCTAGACCGCGAAACTTATGATGCAGCTGCTAGACGTACTGAATTAGAAAACAAAGCTAAAGCTGAAAACTCGAACCAAGCTTTCAATAAAGCAATGGATCGTACTGTTGATACCGAAAGGAAAGGTATTAGTGTGCTTGATTTTGACGATACTCTAGCCAGAACAAATAGCAATGTATTGTATACAATGCCCAATGGTAAAACTGGAAAACTTACAGCTGAGCAATTTGCTAAGGACGGAGATAGAATGGTAGCAGAAGGTGCGGAGTGGGATTTTAGCGAGTTTAGTCAGGTTATAGACGGTAAGAAAGGACCTTTGTTTGAAAAAACAAAAGACCTTGTGTCTAAGTTTGGCAATGAAAATGTTTTCATATTAACAGCTAGACCTGCAAATTCAAAATATGCTATACATGAGTTTTTAAGCGGTCTTGGTCTTGATATTCCTTTGCAGAATATTACAGGACTTGCTGATTCAAACCCTCAGGCTAAAGCTGATTGGATTACCGGGAAAGCTGCAGAAGGCTACAATGATTTCTTCTTTGCTGACGATCACATTAAGAATGTAACATCTGTTAACAAAGCAATAAAGAAAGCTAAGGTTAAAGGTAAAACTGTTGTTGCTGATCCTAATATAATGTACTCCCTTAAAACAAAAGGGCAACCTCAGATGATAAAAGATTTAGTCGATGTATTCGATATGGACGGGGAAGGCCAAACTTTGTTAGACAAAGCCGCTAGAACACTTGACTTGCAATGGAATATGTTGTATCAAGATTTAACAGGTGTTGATGCAGACATTGAATTTAACGAGGTTGAAGCACAAAAGCTTGGAGACGAGGTTAGTAAAGGATTTAAAGCTAGGTTTAAATCTATTATGCGAGGTTACTTAGTTGAATCTGGAGCTGATGATTTCTTAGGTTTACTTTACAGAACATTGCCAAAAGGTAAGAAAGGTGAGGCTATGATG
>Ga0181400_1000567_pt1 | contig 15969 bp, 43 predicted proteins | sample 23SPOviralmetaG_FD_130129 | JGI IMG/M metagenome (GOLD analysis project Ga0181400, IMG submission 130129) | Marine viral communities from the oligotrophic San Pedro Time Series (SPOT) site, San Pedro Channel, CA, USA - 23 SPOT_SRF_2011-06-22 | ecosystem: Environmental > Aquatic > Marine > Strait...
AATTTATAATTATTAACTTTTGCTATGCTCATACTAATACTCATACACTCTGGTTTAAATTAGTGGCCGAGAACCCCCCCGAACCAACAATACTAAGATACAACAATTATTTGACAATACCTACTAATCAGTAAAAAAGTTTCTAATCTTTACATATACCCTTACAGACTTTGACCAGTTTTTCTCACATAAGTTTTCAGATTCCATTTCTAACATTACAATAAAGGGCATACTTACAACTGCTATAAACAACCCTATTAAAATTCCTAATACTATCATTAACTAAGACATTTTAGTTTCGTAAGTTTCAATTTCTGTAAGTGTTAACCATTCTGGTTTTACCTTTAACTTATTCCAAAGGTCTTTCATTGTAGCAATATGTTCTTTAACCGTAATGCCCCAAAGTCTGGAACTTTTGTTACCATTACCTAAGTAATAATCACAGTCAGATTGTAATCTCGATAATAACATATAGTCGTATTCCATAATTACTTCAATTTAAGGTTTAACGCATCTGTTAAGTTAATAAGGATAGAATGAGAACCTTCAATAGTAATATAAACAGAACAAGGTTCGTACTCATATTCAGTGATTTCAAAGTCAATGATTTTTTTAAACCCTTTGAAAGTTGTATTGTCTTTTTCAACAAATCTATCATCCAGGTGAGTGAGTATATGTCCTTGTGTTTTATGCTTGAATTGTACTACGTAAATCTCTTTACCTAATAAGGCTTCTTTCAATATTTGTTCTAATGATTTCATATTACACTAATTAAACTAATTCAAAATCAACTAATTCTAATACGGTATCGTGCTGGTGGTTACCTCTTTCTTCAATCCATCTTTCGAGATTAACTCGTTGTTCTTTTTTAGTGACTTTATTCCAGTCTTTATTACTAAAAGTAAACGCATTAGTGTAATCAATGGCACGTTCGACAGGTTCATCCTTTAACAAATCGTGCATATATAAAATAACTTCAGTCATAGTAGTAAATTTAAAGTAAAACAACATCTAAAATTTCAGCATGTTTATAATAAGGTCCATCAATAATATCTTGTTTAGTTCTTTGTTTAGTACTAGTGAAAAGATGTTCTTGAACAAGTGGAACTCCAGGTTTATCAAAGAAGTTTTCCGGATATTTAACAGTAATTGCGTAGTGATATTTCTTAATCATAGTAGTATCTTTAGTAGTTAAACAATCTGCTCGGGGTCACTCCCCGAACCAACAATACTAAGATACGACTATTAAATGACAATTCCTAATAAAAGATGAATTATTTTTACCAATTTACAGGTTTTTTACTATTCCTTTCTATGTTACCGAATGCGATATTAATACACTCATCTATTCACCTTTCTAGTTAAACCCCATTCAATTAACAACCAATACACATAAAATGAAAATGGTAAAGAAACCAAAAACACTAAAGGTATCAATAAAATTATACTAATATTCTTTATACCTAATGTATCGTATATCTTTTTGTTTGTTTCTTTAAACCCAACCACACAGGGGTCAAACCAAAACACAAATCCATCTATTACACATACTAAATATACTAAGAAATGAATACCTAATGATATTATCATTAACGCCATAATCTATTTTCTTTTTTTAAATAACCATTTACCTAATGTCATAGGTCCACATACTAAAGGAATTAAAACAACCAGTACTATTACAACTAATACTCTTTGATAGTTATAATGAAGTGATTTAAACCATTTCCTTATTACTTTACCTTTCCATACTTTACCAAAATCAAAAGAACCACCATCATAACCATAACCTGGTATCTCACGGTGACACCCAAAAAGCAAACCTAATGCAAAGGACAACCATACTAATATTATCAAGTATATACTCATCTTTTAGAAACTTTAATTTCTACTAAGCCAGAACCGAACATTCTGTAATCATTTTTCTTGATACCCTTTAAAGCTTTTTCTAATTCGTCTTCATCGTAATTGTCACTAATGACATCATAATAAATCAATTCTTCAATAGCATCTTCTAAATCAAGACCGGTTTCATTACCATACGGTGATGGTCTACCATCATGGTAAATGGTAATATTAAATGATTCTTTTCCTTCGTTCAAATAATTGTTTAATCCTTCCATAATATTTATTTTCTTTTTGACATGAATAATTTAACTTCTTTACCTAATCTAATAAGACAATTAGCAACATCGTCGGCATTATCTTCACCTAGTGTTCCAACTAGATAACCCCCTAATGGCGAAGAACAATGATAGATTTCGATACCTTCTAAGTAATAACAATCTTCATCGACTATTTGACCATCCTCTTCGAATTCGATATTGAAACTATCGTTTTCTAGTGCAACTATGTTGACATCTGTTAAAACAGATTCATTTAGAATAGTACCTCTTTTAACTAAGTCTGCTGCAAGTGATGTAGTTTCTAATGTATTCATAGTAGTATTTTAAAGGTTATCGTAGTGTTCTAACATATCATCCATATATTGTTCTTGTTCTTTTTCCAGCGGGTCATCCCCACCAGTGATTAAAACAAATAAACGAATAATACCTTTTAACATAATTAACATTTTAAATTCAGTGAGGGCTTTATTACCTTGAAGGGCCGTAGAATCACCCTCACCAACAATACTAAGATAGCACTATTAAATGACAATACCTAATAAAACTTAAAGTATTTTTCCTACTAAATACAAAACACCACATATTAAACCTAATAATGAGGAATAACCAACGACATTAGGGTAATACAGAAAGTAAATCTTTTCTAGTATATTAGCATTTGTTTTTCTATAATCAGGATTCGAATCCGAATCCATATCTGCGATTCTAACAAAGAAAGGTATTGTAATAATTAATAATGCTAATACCTTAACAGCACCTAATAAAATTGTATAAAATACTTCCATAACTATAATGTTTCAAATTTAATTCTTCTACCACTATTTCTCATATCGAAATTGTTAATTTCTCCTTTATAAGCTCTTTCGATTTCTGCATCTGTTATTTCTCTATAAAGGAATGCTTCGTTATGGTCAAGTTCTTTATTATCAATAATCTTTATAGACTTGTTTGTATTATCAATGTTAGCAATAAGGTCTTCCCATACATAGGAATCAGTATCAACTTCCAGGAATTGTGCTGGTCCCATTCTACTATTAACAGCAATTTCAGAACTCATTTGACATAAACGAACAAGCAAGATACGCCATAATTGTAAATCTTTGTTATTGATACACATAGAAGGGTCAGGCGGCATACCTAACTCTTCCATATACATTGTATTGAATTTCTTATAATCAAGTTTCATAACTAACTAGTTCTAAAAATGAAATTGCCATGTTCTAATTCAACCGGAATGTCCGGTATTTCTTGGTGTTGCCACCATTCGGAACCATCATATTCACCTCTTTCTGCCCAAGTACCATCTTTGAACCAAATAGTACCATATAGTTCTTGTCCACCATACCCAGCATCGTATTCAAAATCTAAATTATCTAAGAAAGTTTTATATGCAGTACCATTATGTCTTTTCTTTAAATAGATGTTACCTTTATAGTGTTTAACAATAGCACATTTTATTTTACGTCCTTCAACTGCTTCAAGGAACTCTTCTTTTGCATTTCTCATTTCTTAAATTTATATACAAGGTTGTTAATTTTTAGGTTCAGTAGGTAATTTTGCCCAAAGGTCATTTATAATCAATACTATAATAAGTAGTACTACCATTTTGATGAATTATTGTTAGGTTTAAATTTGAATTTATCTTGACAGTAAAATAATAATATCATCAGTACCGAAAGTAAAAATGTTAAGATAGGCATAGTAAAACAAAAGAACAATAAAACATTTCTATCGTGTATAGTCCATCCTACTTCTGGTGACCATTTTTTCATTAATAACTTAGTTATTATGTAAGTGAATATAACAGACAATATGTATATTACGTATATCATAAATTTGTTTATCTATATATAGAATTTTTTTGTAAATTGATTTTGGAGATACCAACCGGATTTAGGTACACCTATTATTTTTGTAATAGAAGGACCGATAAATCTAGTAACAAAGACAGGATAACCGTCAGATGTTTTGTCTAGTGTTTTTGCTGTATTGACAGCATCTTTATGTTCATTGAATAATTTAGGAATCATAGTCACTTATATTATAGTTAACATTTCTTCTGTTTTGTAATCGAACAACATAGTAGTTTTAACGATTTCTTTTCTGATAACTTCGAGAACCCATTGTTTTTGTTCGTTAATAGAAGTTCTAGTAGCGAAACCTTTAGTTTGAAACAATGTTCTCATTTGGTCTAGTGCGGTTATAGTAGTCATAGTAGTAAATTTAAGTTAATGTTAGGAACCTCCCTAACCAACAATACTAAGATACTGAATATAAATGACAATTCCTATTTATACAACATTTATTTTAAAATAAAAACGTGTCCTACGTACCAAATTGTAGATATACCCTCACCATCTGACAGTTTACAGGATTTTTGGGATATAATGATAACAAACAACGTCCTTTTGGTAGGACTGTAAAACAACACATCAAGCAAAGTCGCTATCAACTATGTCAAGATTTACTGTAAGTTATCAAACACGTTTTAATATTCATATCCTCTACAAGAATAATGAGGTACATATTTGTAGATACATTGAACATTGCCAATGCATTTATGCAATCAAACAAACAACGCCCTTTCTTGTAAGGACTAACCCAGCACTAAAAATTAGTGGTATCATTCCTGGGCAGATACAAAATTAATTTTTTAGTCTGTTTGTTATCAATATGAATTTTTATGTAGGAATTATAGGAATCGAACCTATACGACCACCTCAAGCATACAGTACTACTATCTCTCTAGTGTTTTCGTTCTTTCCACTACACGAATACAATTTACCATCAATAAGGTTAATTACTCCTTACTTTCATCGCTTGTGTTACGAACTCAGTCAACCCAAATTACTTTATGGGTAGCGTCTACCGTTTCGCCAAATTCCTATTTGTGAACATCTGGGGAATCGAACCCCAAGGCATCAACATATCCTCACCTTACTTCCCGTAATCAGATAATGTTGAAGTTGCATCCAAACCCACTCGACTAGTATATGAGCCGTTTATGTTCATGTAAAAAATGCTAGTACTTTCCTAGCAGTCATACTTTCTTATTTAATGGGTGGGTTGAGTAAGTATAACCTAATCCCGACTCTTTAATATTTACCCACGCCTCTCTTCCAAGTTTGAGAGGTGTATCTTTAGTTCAGACCTGACTATTCATACAAATCCAACAAGCATCGCTACTTGGATAGCTAGTAAAAGGTCGTCATCAGCACAAGAGTGACCATTCTCGCTTTTTTTACCGCTTGTCTTCAACGTGGGTTTTAATGTTAATCGTTACCTATGAAAATGTCATCTATATCATTAGCAACCATAAAGTGATGAATGATAGCATAAGATTTTTCCTTATCACTCATATTGAGTATTTCTTCTTTTGTAAATGTGTCTTGTTCACCTTCAGCAAAGTTTTCTAATATTTCATCAACATTATATTCGTTGTATGATTTATAAGTCAATGCATTATCATTAAAAAACAAATCGTTACAAGGATTCCACCCAATACCAAATACCCTTTCTGCGTAATTAAAGATTTCGGAGAAATCTGTATTGTATAAAACTGGTGGTTTAGGTGCATCTTCTAATGCTTTGATTCTTTTATTGATACTAGAAACAATGCCAGGTAAGTTAAAACTAAGTCCTTCACCAAAATGTGCTGTTTCTATTTCTTTACTAATTTCCTTTAGGTAATTAATTTCGTTTTTCATATTAGTTTATTAAGTAATCAATTAATAATGTGACTGATAAAAATATTGAAGATGCACCTATAACAAAACCTATAATTAGAATTGCATCTTTACCTCTCATTCCTTCGGTGTCGTATTCGTTCCACCATCGTTTAAAACTATTCATAGAAAGGTACAAGTCCAATAGCGAAACCCGTTTTAGGTGTAAAATATCCTTCCTTTGTAGGTATTCCACAATAAGACTTGATGAATTTTTTATCATCAACTTGTACTAAAGGTAAACCAGATTTAGCAAAACCTACACACTTGCCATATACAAGTCCTTTATATCTTGGGGGATTCCAAATAATTGTACACCCTTTAGTTGGAACATTACCTAATACGTCAGTTCTAAATGTCATAGTTAGAAGTTTACAGTTTCTAAATAGATGTCTTCAGGTGAATAAGAAATAGTAACGGTTTCGGGAACTCTAAAAGTGTAATATTCAGAACTACCTAGTAAGTCAGGAACTAAATCCCAAGTAACTTTATCAACATCGGTTTTTTCGATACCTAGCGAATCTGCATGTTCCTCTAAGTATTCGAGAATTTCCTCTTCGTGGTCTTCATCGTCATTTGCTATACCGCTAATACAGTTTGTTAACAATCTTGCCATAGCGATAGCATCTTCTTTATTATCGTAGGTTTTTTCGTTGGTGTCACTATAATCACCATCATTTTCCCACGAACTTACTGTTAGTGTATAACCTTTTTGGACAATTAATTCTTTTTTCTTACCCATAATAAAATTTAATAAATTAATTCTTTTGTTTTGATATTTTAAAAAAAAGAGGTCACAGTTGCCCAGCGTTTATTCCAGGTCCGATACCCTCTTAATTCGATTAGTGTTGAGTTTCACTACTCTCGATTAACTATGTTGATTTCTTTAACAACAATTTAATGGTCTCCCAATAAAACAAAACAGTTCTATTCTACGTTAGGGGAGAGGTGAACGTACCATACCGATTTCCTAACGAATCCTTCTAGTTACCCACGTAGGATAATCACACGGGGATAGTTTTTAACCTACTACTATCAAACGGGGATTCTCAATAAATAATATCCGTTATCATAGGCATTAAAAACGCCTTTATAACACTTATATTGCTCCTCAACGTGGACTCGAACCACGGACCCTCTGATTAACAGTCAGATGCTCTAACCAACTGAGCTATTGAGGAATTTAGTTTCTTATAATACTTTAAGTAAACTAATGGTTAAAATATTTTGATACTTCGAGGATTTTTCAGTAATCCTGGACTGAACTTTTCGAGAGCAAAATAGACTTAGTTACTACTTAGTTACTTTTATAGCTCTCAAAAAATCGTTACCTTTGAGTTTTTAATTACCCTTCCACTCGGTCAAAAACTTTGATAGGTGCATTAGTTGGGAATCTCGAATCGGAAGTGTAAACAAAGTTACCACCGAACATTGCCCAACTACCGGCATCCTTTACCGATTTAGGTGTCGCAATGTAATCATCGAAACGTTCTCGATATTCACAAACCAAATAATCTTCACCATCCTTTACTTCGAAAGGAACATCTTTGATACCATCACCAACTAATAATAATGATGTTTGTTTAGAAGATAAACCATTTGCGGTGCAATCACCTAATGGGTTTTTGAAAACTGAAACTGATAATCCTTTTAAATTTTTCATAGTAGTATAAATTAAGTGAACGTTAAATTTCTAAATTAAAACACATTAATGTGTAATCATTAAAACGTCGATTTGTTTTCTGATTGCTTGAATCTCCATCAACTTTGCAGTGATAGTTTGGCCATCAGCACCTTGTGATTGAAGTGTTTGTAATTCAACTTGCAAATCTTTTTTTCTGGCTCTTAATGTTTCTAACATAGTAAAGAAGTTTAAATCAGTGGCCGAGAACCCCCCCGAACCAACAATACTAAGATACAGCTATTAATTGACAATTCCTAATTATACTACAATTATTTTCACTTTTTTATACTAAAATCCACTGTTTTTCTTCGATGTTTTGTAATACATCTTGTATCGTATAATCAACAAATCCATCATTAATCATATCTACACCTTTCCAAGAAACTATAACATTCTCATCTTCGTCTATTTTTTCAAAGGTGAACAAAGCATCGTCTGCGGGTTTATATAAGTTTATTAACTCTTGTGAAAGTTTAAATTGTTTACCTATGTATTTTTCTATTTCTGTATTCATAATTTTAAATATCGTTTACGTGTTGGTGTAATATTCTAAATAAAAACCTTGACAACGAAACTTTATTAGAACCTCCTTTATCAAAGACTTCAAAGTATATATCGGTTGGTGTAGTTTTTGTTATAGTAATGCAATAATATGTTGGACCAAATGTTCTATGCCAACCTTTGTCACCTACTTCTATTTTCCTACCGTAACTACCTCTGTTTTTTATTATCATTACATGGTATCTCTATATGGTACGTAGTCTTTTTTCAAATATCCTTTAAGTTCAAAACTTCTAATTGCTAAATCTAGTGCATCTAGTAATCCTTCACTAACTATACTAACAACAACTTGGTCAGAATCTATATGTACAAATTCAACCGTTCGAGCACCAATTTCAGCTGACCACCGAAAACTATTATCTTCATTTCTTATTTCAAGAATTTTAATTAATTTTTGTAAACTCATAATTAATCGTTTTCATAATCTTTTATGTTTGGTAGTTCTTTTGCTTGGTTTAGGATTTTACCTAATCTAATAATAGATTCATCCCTTTTCTTTTTTTCTGGGTCTTGAAAGAACCATTTAAAGAATCGTTTTAATAGTTTCATTCGCAATTGGATTTATTCGTTTTCATCTTTTTTTGGTGCTTCTATTTGAACCATCATATCATTTTTAAGGTGTTCAATTCCTAATGCTTGAACTTTAGAGTCCACATATAAACTGACACTTTGTTTTGCTTCAGTGATAGTTGATTCCATTTGTTCTTCGAAACAATCCATAACGAAAGGTGTATTCGATTTGATATGAGATTGTAGTAATTTTAAATCCCCAGTTAGTTCAGCAACTTTTCGTTTACCTAAAGTTCCAGTACTAAGTTTTTCGATTATACTGTCAATTTGTTTTCTATAAGTTGCTTGTGTATCTTGCATACTTCGTTTGAACTTTTCAACTTTATCTTCAACGTGACTGATTTGCGGAACCCTACGGTTTTCGGTTCTTATTAGCGTACAAGGAACACCTTGTGTATTCATAGCACTTGTAATCATATCAACATATTGACTATTTGACATTTGAACTCTGATTAGTTCTTCTTCTTCGTGGAAGAATTTAGAATTATACTTTTCGTCTACTGAACATCTACTAATTTCTAAAGTAATGCCGCCACTATGTACAATATCTGAACCGAAAAATTCACAACCATTTCCTGTAAACTTAACTACTCTAATTTGTCCGTAACTTTCGTGTGTTATGTGTTCGCTTTTCATAGTTATATTTTTACTTTACAGGTTGTATATCTAAACTTGTTGTTTCTGCGTGTGTTGTTTTATACGATTCGTCAATTTCGTTTAGGTAGTCGTCTGGGGTTCTTCTAATTGAATTTATCAAATCCACAAATTCTAATGCTATTTTAGCTTCGTTTCCGGAATCTAAAACATTTGAAGTCATATATTCATCAGTTTCGATTTCAGTTTCAGTTGTTACCGTTTTTGTACTTACTATTAATAATTTCATAGTTCTAATAATTTTGTTTCTACTATATTAATTTTACAACCAAGGTAATCGCTAACATCGTTTATGATTCGACCACCTTTACCTATCAACAATCCAGGTCTTCTTAGATGGACTGTCAGCGTTTTCTTCAATTCATCGAATTCTAATTTCGTTATTCCCATTTCGTAAGAATTTGAAACATTCGGTTTTGGTGCTATGTCGTAAACACCATCAAAATAAGTCAAGAAGTTTGATTTGTAACTACACCACATTATGGACAATATTTTATGAATAATAACCCCCAAAAAACTAAAGCACACATTGAAAGTAATACTAAAGAAAATGTAAATGTATTCGGTTGTTCTGTAAATACATCAAAAGGTTTACCTTTGTATTTTACATTGTAAATATGTTTTCCCCAAAGTGAAAAAAGTACAAGGTGCATTAATGTTATAAATGTTATCATAATGTTATTTTAATAAATAGTCCCAATCTTTGTTTGATAGTTTAGAAGTTTTAAATCCGAAAAAAGGAATAAATCTAAACAAGTAAAATATTTTTGTCTTTTTGACATCGTTTTGAACAAGTACATCATTTTCGTGAGTGTACGTTCCTTTATATGTTGTTACTGTATGAAATATCCATAATAAAGGTTTGAACAAGAACTGTAAAGTTAATGAACCTACACAAGTAAATTTACCAAAGAAAGGTAACAAACTAAACACTTGTTTATTTTCTGATGAAAATAAATCTGGTATCAATTTAAAGAACATAATATAACTACCATTATATTGTGTATGTACATTGTTAATCGTATTAGAGTTTCTGTGTATATGATACATAAGGTTATTTTAAATTTATCAAACATAATAAGTACCCTAATGTTAGTAATATATAATTACCAACTACCATAGAAGCATCTAATGGACTGAATAGTAATAATACAGAACCTATTACTAATCCAATTTGTCCTTTTAGGAAAAGTTTAAACTTATTCATATTATATCCAAGTTGAGATTTCTTTTGAAACATTTTGTTTAACTAGTGTTAAGTTGTAACGACCAGCAAGAATTTCTGTTTGGTGTTCACCACCATCACTAAAGGTCCAACGTTCAATTTGAGAAGCCGGTATATTGTACTTTCCTTTTAAGTGTTCTCTCAGTGTTTCAAAAGAACCTAATGCAGACCTTTTGTTTGAATAATGAGCTGTTGCAATGAATGAATCTAATTGACAATCTCTGGCGGTTAATACATAAATGTTTTTCATAGTAGTAATTTTTAAGTGAACTGGCGGGGTCTTTCCCTCACCAACAATACTAAGATACAACTATTATTTTACAATTGCAAACTTTGATGCAATTATTTTGGTTTAAATGTCCATTTTTTATAACCTAATTCTTTACAAATGTATTCAGTCATTGTACTGTCATATCTTGATTTGTATACTGTAACCTTTCCATTTTTATAGTTTTCAATAGTAATGAAATTACTAGTAGCAATGTCTTGGAAAGTATAACCTAATGATGTGATAATTTGAGATAAGTCACATTTTCTTATCCATTTTTTCCTTTCAATAACCGCTTTAACCATTTCATAGGAAATGTGTATATTAGATTTTTGAACCTCTTCTAATATATCAATTTCTGTATATACTTTTGGTATGTATTCCTTTGCAACGTGTTCGAAAGAAGATTCATAACTTTCGTTTCTTTTACCTATACTCATATCAAGAACGATTTTACGTCCTTTATACATCTTTGCAAGGTTCTTAAAAATTTCTTTTCTGTTACTTCTTAGATTAGAATTTATACCTTCGGGATATTCTTCATGTATTTCAATATCCAAACCGTGTTCTTTTAAGGTATCTTGAATAAGAAGAGCCACATTAGTTTTACCAGAACCGGCACTACCTTGTACTGTTATTTTTATATTTGATTGATATTTCGACATCTTTGTGTTAAATTTTGAATATTCTTTCTATTTCTTGAATAGCACCTAAAACCCTACCTAGTTCCATCATCAATCCAGGTGTGTGAACCTTTTTTGATAAACGTTCCCTTTTTTTCAACAGCTCTTCTATTCGTTCTTTAGGTGAATAAAGATTAGGTGCCGGAATTTCTTCAACATCTGGTTCGAATACAGTTACAACTTCACCATGAACAATTTTAAGTTTCATGTCTAATTTCATATTGGTATTAACGAACTCGATATACTCCAATTGAACTTCTGATAATTCTGGATTCTTTGTAAAATATTTAACGAAACTTAAATGTATTTTCGGAACATTAAGTGTTTCATCGGTAGATGCAATTACTTTCTTATCGTGGTATTTCACACCTCCTTCATATTTCCAAACTTTATTTCGTTTTTCATCTAATATCAAATCACCTTTTTCAATAAGACCATCCGATAAAATGTGTATGTTACAATAAACACCTAGTGAATTTTTGCAAAGAAAATCATCATATACGAACACATCTTTGAATTCACCTTTGGTAACAAGCAACAAGTTAGTTTTGATGTTTGTTTCACCGACATATATTTTATGTTTTACTAATGACATAATTAAAGTTTCAAACATTCTTCAAGACAACCATTTTCGTCATATATGTCCCAAAAAATAGCACTTGCATTGATAGGGTGATTAGAACCACATTCAGATTCTAAATCTTCTAATGCCAATGTTGATTTGTTGTATTCATAAACCGTCCAATTAGTTACGTGATAATCGTTTCTATCGTGTCTATCGAAGAACTTTGCAATAGTCAAAAGTTTATCTGATGTTAAACTAGTATCTTGTGAAATGTTTCCTTTTTGGAAAGTAAGTTTTAAATGATAATACATAGTAGTAGTTTTAAATTAGTGACCGAGAACCTCCCCCGAACCAACAATACTAAGATACGACTATTAAATGACAATACCTAATAAAAGATGAATTATTTTAAAAAAATGTTCGAGCATTAAAACGCTCGATAACAGTCGGTATCAACCATTCTTCGAACGGGTGTGATACCTCAATGTTATGCTCCAATCCACACTTTTTTCATTCTACCTGTTTTTTGGCAAATAAAAAGTATTTCTAAACCATCACTAAATTCTACTCTTTGGTATTCTTGCCATTCCCATTTATACCCTATCATTATTCTAAAGAAATTTATTATCATAATCGTAGTTTAACAAGGTGAATCGTCACCGTTTATTTAAGTTCTTAATGTATGTTAAGTTTTTGTAATTCACCTACAACCGTGTTTAGGGTGATTAAATTTTCTGTTTTTAAGGTCGTTCCAAAATCTTTTCCAAACTTGTTTGTTTGCAGTCTTTTTAGGAACTCTAGCAATAGGTGGCAAGAAATACCAATTCTGATTATCTTGACATTTCGGACAACGTTCTAATCTTTCAATCTTATTATTCGTTTCATAGTGACCTTTTGATTCCCCTCTCATCAAAGGTCTTGAAAAGTTACAACATTCACAAATAATACCACCGGTATTGTAATGACCCATTGATACTGAATTCCATTCGCAATAATCAATTCGGGTCTGTCTTCTTTTTTGCCAGGGTTCTTTTTTATCTTGCATATTTTAAATATCCTGAGCACGTTTTTATTTCGTTTTCATCTACCATAGTTGACCATATTCTTTTAACCATTGTACGTGTTCTTTGTCCGCATCACAAAGATTGTTATAAAATGCCATTGCTTCAATTTCCTCTTTAGGTTTGCCGGGTTTCTCACCAAACATTTTTTTGTACATTTTATTTTGTTCTTGTACTGTCAAATCTTTTGCGTGGTGTACAATAAGTTCATCAAAACCATCTTTTGCATCTTGTTCAGTTTTAAAGAAGTGACAATATGCAGAACCATAACCGTTCATATATGCATAAGCGTGGTATATTTCCTTACCACTGATTAGTTCAAATTCTGTGTTACCTGTCCAGAATCCTGTTGCACCATCCCAACGAGGTTCGTCAAATTTATACCAAGTCTTTTTTGATTCAGTACATTTATAAAGAGAAACCCCGTTAAGGTTTCTTAGTGCATTTCCTTTATTGGTTAACCCCATATAGAAACACCAATACTCTTCTCCTTTTTTAAAATTTTCTTTTTCGTAAGAGGTCCAACCGTTTTTTAATTTCATAATTGTGCTTTAAGTTTTTCAATAGTTTCTGTAACGTGTTTTTCAGTAAACCCTTTTTTGAATGTTGTATCAACACAACGTTTTTCTCCTAAATGTTCAACAACATCGTATTTGTTTTCATCATCAATAGAAACGAAAGGAACATCTAATTTATTATCTTCAATAAAAGCTAATATCTCCATTCCTCTTTCACCGAAACGTTTAGTCCTACCTATAATGTTTGCAATGTGTAAACCTTTAAGAATAAATATATCTTCAATAGAATTCTTTTCTCGTTTACCGGAACAGTCGAAACCCATTCTCCACGAACTACTGATAACCACACAAGGTTCTAAATCCATTTCGTATAGTTTCCTTTGCAACGTATGAAAGTTCTTTATACAATTTCTATCAAAAGGCCAATCATACATAGAAACACTTGGCCATTTCATACCAGTTTTTTCTAAGAAATCTTTTGCATCCCCAAATTCTTTACAACCTGTGTATTCTTGCCAAAGGGATTCTAATGAGTTGCGTGTTGCTATAACACCATCAATGTCTAAGAATATGATTACTTTTTTCATTTCTTTAATTTTAAAAAGGTAAGTCTGCAGCGACTGATTCAATGTGAATATCAGGAACACCGTGCGTGTGCATAAGTTCAACCATTTTACCGTTCGACATATTAGTAAACAAAGAAGATTCATTTACTGAAAGGATTTCTTCACCATCACCATCAACCCCTTCAAACACTTGAAAGAAATATCCTTCCATGGTATCGAAACCGTATGCAACATCTTTACCCTCTCCTATATTTTTTACGTATCTACTCATAATCTTTATCTTTTTGTTACAACACTAATATACGGAAACATATTTACAAATGCAAACTATTTGTGTTTTATGTTTCCATTTTTATTAGAAACATCACCTTGCACATTATTACAAGTGATATTACCGTTTTTGTTAGTGACATCACCGGCAACGTGACCAGTGATAACATTACCATTCTTAGAAGTTACAGTGTTTACATCACCTTCAACTTGAATCTTTTCACAATTATCAACATCTAAGTTTTCAATGTTACCTTGTACTGTAATGTAGATTTTTTTCGAATCGTCTTCTTGTAATACACCATCAATGTAAACTTTACTCCCACTAATAGATATTGATTTACCTACATACGATTTGTTGTTTATTATAATATTTGCCATTAATCTATTATTTTATATGTGTAATTGTTGGCAATCGAAAGTTTTTCTAATTGCAGTTGTAAAAGTGCTATTTCTTTTATCAAGGAAACTGATTCTATATCAACACGTTCTAGGTCTTCTGTACCATCAACCCCTTGTTCTTTCATACCCATAATCATTTCCACTTGTGAATGAATATGTTCTTGCACACCTCTAGCTTTTTCCGAAACCTCCTTTTCTGAAATCTTAATAACATTTTCAGTTTTGTCAGTATTACTTATTAATTCAGCATTTTCTGCCGATATTTCAAGTAATTCTCTATGCATTTCGTGTTTAATAATATTTTGCTGATGTGCAAATTCTTTATAATTTTCTAAAAGTTCTTCAAGTTCCAATACATTATGAATACCTTTACCTTTAAAATTAGGTTCAGTAACAACTTTGTAATGACTTGGTAAATATTCAAATCCTATCATCTTGCATCTAAATTAAAGTTTCTAACAACGGTTCCTTTTGGTACATAGAAAACATATCCACCTACCATGTGACCTTTACCCCATTCTTTGTTTTCGTCCATCGTACATTGTTTGATGGCATAATCTTTGTCCCATTCTACTATACGGGTATTTGATGTTTTTACTTTTCCTAGTGCATAACCACCGTCTATATGATTATAATAATAACAGTAATAAGTAACACCTTCAATATGACCAGAACCTAGTGCGAACGAACCTTCAGTTCTAGTATTATCTTGTAATGAAACTATCCTTGTTGTGTATGTTACTTCTTTTGTTGATATTAAACACATTACAATAATTAAGATGAAACCCGATAATAAGAATGAACCAAGAACTCCAAGAAATATGAAACCATCTTCACTTCGTTCACTCCAAAATGTGATACAAAATAATAGAAATGCTACGGCAAACAAACTGACAAATAAAATTAAACTCATAATTACTTTCTTTTAACTTTTTTAAATGTTGGTTCTAATCTCAAACCACTATCGAAACACGCTTCTAAGAATCCTGGTAGAAAGTGGTCAACTTGATTTAATACTCTCATTGTTTTTAGAGTATCAAACTCAAATGCTTTGTTTAGTTCTTCTCTAATTCTCTCAGCACTAACAGTCT
>Ga0181400_1000570_pt1 | contig 15929 bp, 18 predicted proteins | sample 23SPOviralmetaG_FD_130129 | JGI IMG/M metagenome (GOLD analysis project Ga0181400, IMG submission 130129) | Marine viral communities from the oligotrophic San Pedro Time Series (SPOT) site, San Pedro Channel, CA, USA - 23 SPOT_SRF_2011-06-22 | ecosystem: Environmental > Aquatic > Marine > Strait...
ACTTACACTCCTGACTTCATCCTCCCCAACGGAATCATTATTGAAACCAAGGGGAGGTGGGTCACGGAGGATAGGTCGAAGCATTTGTTAATCAAGGAACAACATCCTGACTTAGACATTAGGTTGTTATTTCAAAACGCACACAACAAGATACGCAAGGGAAGTAAGACTACCTATGCAATGTGGTGTGAAAAGAAAGGAATATTATATGCACATAAACAAGTACCAAAATCATGGCTTTCACTAGAACGCATCAGCAGTGTGCAAAGTGTGGATCGAGTGACGCTCTTGCAGTCAACGATGATGGAAGCACAAAATGTTTCAGCTGCGATTCATACAGTCGAGGCAAGCAACAAACTATGACACTACCAACAACCAACAACGATACATCATTTATACAAGGAAAACCACAGGAAGTAGCGAGAAGGAACTTAACTAAAGAGACTTGTCAGAAGTGGGGCTACCATATAGGTACGCACAACGGAGAACCAGTACACATCGCTAACTATAAGAGTAGGAACGGAGCACTTGTTGCACAGAAACTACGCTTTGCTAACAAAACTTTCTCAATCAAAGGAGAGCTGTATGGTTTATATGGACAGCACCTTTGGAGTAGTGGTGGAAGAAGAGTAGTGGTATGTGAAGGAGAGATTGATGCGTTAAGTGTCAGTCAAGCTTTCGGAAACAAGTGGGCTGTGGTTAGTGTACCTAACGGAGCAGGAGGAGCAAAGAAGTATGTCAGTCAAGCGATTGATTGGTTGGAAAGCTTTGATAAAGTAATCTTCTGCTTTGATAATGATGACCCAGGAAGAGATGGGGCTGCAAAATGTGCTGCCCTACTGACTCCTGGTAAAGCACACATAGCAGAGCTACCACTAAAGGATGCCAATGATATGTTAGTGGCAAAGCGTAGCGAGGAGTTAGTCAATTGCTTATGGCAAGCGAGAGAGTATAGACCTGATGGGATAGTAGGAGGAGAAGACATATGGGAAGCTGTGATAAAGGAAGATACTTCTGAGTCACAACCTTATCCGTATGCTTCTTTGAATGACATGACACACGGTATAAGACGAGGAGAATTGGTAACGCTATGTGCTGGGTCAGGGATAGGTAAGTCTCTGTTCTGTCGTGAAGTTTGTCACCACCTCTTAGGATTAGGAGAGACTGTAGGTTATATCGCACTTGAAGAATCAGTAAGACGAACTGCACTTGGCATCATGGGCATACATCTTAACAAACCTTTGCACCTTGAGAATGATCTGAAGGAGGAGGAGTTACGCAAAGCATTCGATGAGACTATGGGTAACAAGAACTTCTATACCTATGATCACTTCGGAAGTACGGAGAGTGATAACTTGTTAAGTAAGATACGCTACCTGTGCAAAGGACTAGGATGTAAGTGGATATTCCTTGACCATCTATCTATTGTGGTTAGTGGTATTCAAGGAGATGATGAACGACGGTTAATTGATAACACGATGACACAACTACGAAGCTTAGTAGAAGAGACTGGATGTGGAATGGTGTTAGTATCTCACCTTAGAAGACCACCGAATGGAGGAGGGCATGAGGAGGGAGGAGTCACTAGACTTGCAGACCTAAGAGGTAGTCATTCAATACCACAACTAAGTGACATGGTCATAGGACTAGAGAGAAACCAACAAAAAGAAAACAACAACGAAACAAAAGTAAGAGTCTTAAAGAATAGATTCTCAGGTGAGACTGGGCTTGCGTCTACATTATTTTACAATGCAGATAGTGGTAGGTACACAGAGAGTGAGGATGTATTCAAAGACAAAACAACCAACGGTAACGATCCGTTTTAATAATATGAAAAAGAAAACAAAAGCAGAGTTCACTGATATGTGTATTAACTTAGCTAAGGACACTGACCCAGAGAACAGAGTAACAGATAATGATTGGTTAAGAGCTTTAAGGAAACTTATACCATATCAAAAATTAATTAAACAACAAAACATACAAACCAAAGAAAGGAATTGAGATGAGATTATCAGATGAAGAGATGTGGTACATTATAAATGATATAGAAAATGCTGTACGAATAGCTTTTGAGAGTCATGTTTTTATAAGCAAAGAATGGGAAAGAAAAAAACCTCAGTACTTACGAGATCATCACAAACAATTTGAGTTTCTTGAAAGCGAAGACTGGAGGTTAGCGATGTGGAATCGTATCGAAAGTCACATGAAAGATAACCTAGATATTTATAACTTGTATGGAGAGAAAAGCAAAGAACTAAAAGAGAGAGCACAAGCACTATGAAAATACTATTCTTTGATATAGAAACCAATAAGATAAACGATTGGGAGACACTGTCTGATCTACATACTTGTCATTGCTTATCTATCTACGATCCAATAGCAGGTAAGATGATTACCTTTAGTGGAGAGGGGATAAAGGAAGGAACAAGGATGTTAGCAAAAGCTGATAAGATAATCGGACATGGCGTAGTAAGTTTTGATCTACCTGCGTTAGCTAAGTTATATAACTTCCATCCACCCTTGGTCCGAGTACAAGACTCGCTCATTATGAGTAGATGTTTACATCCTGACCTAAGAGAGGATGACTTCAAGCGTAAGGATTTTGACCCTGCAATGGTAGGTAGTCACAGTTTAAAATCTTGGGGACACAGGATGGGTCAGATGTTAAAGCTTACTTACGGTGAGAACGAGGATGCTTGGGACAGTTACAACGAAGAGATGAAAAAGTACTGTGAACGAGATGTGCTAGTAACTAAGACCTTGTATGAATACTTAATCAAGTTAGAACCCAGCAAGAAGATGTTAGCTATTGAACATTGGTTCGCTTACATCATCAGGTTACAAGAGAGCCAAGGCTTTGCTTTTGATATAGATAAAGCTGAACAACTAGAGCAGAAGTTAAACGGTATCCGAGCAAAGTTACAAGATGAGTTGCAAGCAATGTTTGAACCTACCGTTAAGAAGATGAAGACTCCGAAGGGATACTCATTAACTATCGAACACAAGGACGGAGTGGAAGTTATCAATGCACCTACTAAAGCAGCACTTAAAAAGATACTGAAGAATAGAGGCATGGTGCAGAACTTAGTTAACAAAGCTGAAGCACTTGATGTAAAGGAAGAGATCATACCTTTTAATCCTGGTAGTCGTAAGCAAATCAAAGAAAGACTAGAAGAACTAGGGTTTGAAATACCGTTATCGAATGACGGTAAGACAGTGAAGATCGATGAGTCTACACTTAAATCAATAGACCATCCATCTGCCAAGCTTTTGCTCGATTATCTGTTAGTCGTAAAAAGACTTGGGCAATTAGCTGAAGGCAAGAATGGATGGCTAAGATTAGTTAAGGATGGCAGAATCCACGGACGTGTCAACACTAACGGAGCAGTGACAGGAAGGTGTACTCATAGTCTACCTAACCTCGCACAAGTACCAGCTACTAGAGCAGAGTACGGTGAGGAGTGTCGTTCTTTATTTATAACTAAGAAGGGATACAAGCTAGTAGGTTGTGATGCTAGTGGGTTAGAGTTAAGAATGCTTGCACACTACCTGTCTACTTGGGACGGAGGAGAGTACTCTAAAGCTATACTTGAAGGAGACATACACTCTGTTAATCAGAAGGCAGCAGGGTTAAAGACTAGAGATCAAGCTAAGACATTCATCTATGGATTCCTTTACGGAGCAGGTGATGCAAAGATAGGTGAGATAGTAGAGGGTACAGCACAAGATGGTAGTAGATTAAAGAAGAAGTTCCTGTCTAACTTACCTGCGTTGAAGATACTTAAACAACTAATCCAAAAGAAAGCAGAACAGAACGGATGCTTAACAGGACTAGACGGTAGGATTCTACCGATAAGAAGTGAACACGCTGCACTCAATATGTTACTTCAATCTGCTGGTGCTGTACTAATGAAGGTAGCTTTAATTAAACTACACACCAAGCTTACTGACATTGGATGGCAACACGGAAGAGAGTATGCATTCGTAGGTAACATACATGATGAGTTCCAAGCTGAGGTTAAACCTGAGTTAGTAGAGACATACGGAGAGTTAGCTGTCAAAGCAATCCAGTCAGCAGGTAGAGAGTTAAAGATGAAGTGTCCTATGGATGGTGAATATAAAGTAGGAGAGTCATGGGCGGAGACACACTAGAGCTTGAACATGATTACTACTTGTCGCTTGCTAACCTGTATGATACAACTGATTTGAACATGCCTTCATCAAACGCACAAAGGATAGGAGCAATCGCAGAGTCGAGGTTCACAACAGAATGTTTAGAGAGAAACTTCGAACCTCATTTACCTACAACACCTATGCCTTGGGACTTCATTGTCACCTGCCCTGCTGGTACTTTAAAGGTGCAGATTAAATCAACAACCCAAAAGTCATCAGCTAATAGTTATACAGTATCGACCAATTCAGGAGCAATAAACAAGGGAGCTATGTGTGAATCAATAGATGTAGTAGGATGCTACGTTATACCTGAGAAGACATGGTGGATGATACCAAGAAAAGAAGTGAACGCACTAACCTTAAAGGTAAGTATGTTACCACAAAGTAAATCAAAATATAAAAAATACCAAGAGAACTGGAGCATATTCTATGAGTAAAACAACCATACTAATTGACGCAGATGTGTTAGCATTTGAATCGTCAATCATAGCACAAGAAAATATACAATGGGAAGAGGAGCTTTGGACTGTACACGCAGACATGGCAGTAGCAAAGAACAGAGTACTAGGAAGGATAGAACAATTCAAAGACTTACTCAAAGCTGATGAAGTAGTGTTAGCATTGAGTGACCGAGCAAACTTCAGAAGGAAACTATTCCCTGAGTACAAGTCTAACAGAAGGAAGTCAGTACTACCTATCATCTTAAAACCTATGAAGGAATGGATGATCAATGAACTAGACGCACAACTGTGGGCTAATGTAGAAGCTGATGATGTACTAAGTATCCTTGCTACTGAAAGACCTAACAGACAAGACAAGCGTATCATCGTATCAATCGACAAGGACTTCAAGAGTGTACCAGGAATCTTCTATGATTATAACAGAGAAGAATACCATGAACCCACAGAAGAAGAAGCAGATAACTTCCACCTATTACAAGCACTCATGGGAGATTCAACAGATGGATTCAGTGGTGCAAAGGGAGTAGGACCTGTGACTGCTAAGAAGTGGTTGGATGAACACGGATACACTTGGGAATCTGTTGTCGCACTGTACGCTAAGAAGGGACAAGACGAACAAGAAGCTTTAATGAATGCTTGGATGGCAAGACTATTAAGAAAACAAGAATACAATAAGAAACAAAAACAAATAACAAAACTATGGACACCGAAGAACTACCAAACTCTGGAAAGAAAGAACATTATGCCACTGGTGCGGAGCGTGACAGGGCTACTGGACGGGGACGATTCAGCCTTATTCCTCCAATCGCCCTTCGATCCCTTGCCCTCAGATTTGAAGAAGGAGGAAAACTCTACGGAGACAACAACTGGCACAACGGATTCCCACTCAGTAGATTAATAGATAGCATGAGTAGACATCTGTTAGCACTTAGTGAAGGAGATGATTCAGAAGATCACGCAGGTGCTATACTGTGGAACGCCAGTGCTTTCCTGTGGACCGAGGATCAAATAACAAAAGGTAAGCTACCACAAGAACTAGATGATAGGAGTTATAATAAATGGACTGGAGACACGCAATAATGGAAGACGAACTAATGCCTCTTATAAGCGAGGCTATGATAAATAGGTTAGAGCAATTATATCCTGACAAATGTCCTGACTTGACGAACACGGAAAAAGATGTTTGGTTTAAGAGTGGTCAAGTATCTGTAATAAGATTCTTAAGACAAATTTATAACGATCAACTTCAACAAAACATTTTAACGAAAGACTAGATATGTGTATGTCAGCACCCGATATTCCAACACCACCAACTCCAGCTCCTATACCTACTCCACCACCACCTGCTGATAAAGTTAAAACTGTAGCACAGATGAAACCGAAGAAGAAAACTAGAGGAGCACAAGCACAACTCAAGCGTTCTGCTAGACCTACACTAGGTGGATCAAATGGTGGTACTGGTGTCTATATGTCTTCTTAATAACAAATATAACTATATAATACTATGCTTCGCACACTCTCAAAAAAGACTTTGCTATCATCTGTCGTTGCGACAGGGGCTGGCAGTTCATTCTCAGTAGAGCGTTCTAAGGGTTGGACCTTTGTGATCGCTTCTTCAGCTGTAACCACAGGAGGCACGGTAGACATTGAAGCCTACATCGGTGGTTCTTGGTTTGTTATACACAGTCAAGCTGTTACAGCTGATGGTTCTATCTTAGTAAGAGATGACCACGGACACTACGAACAGATCAGAGGAAATGTTTCAGCTAGGACTGACGGTACTTACAGCGTCTACGCTACAGGTACTACTGATTCTCTGTAAGCAATGTCTCTTACCTTTCCAACCGCTACTCTGAATCTTCCGAGTGGTTTAACTGTCATACCTAATGGATTCGTAAGACCTTCGTTTGGAACAACTTATGCATTTGATGAGGCAGCTACAGCAAGTACAACATTCCAAGCAGAGTATAACACAGAAGCTTATATACTAGCTGTAGGTTCTCCTGGTCTAGGACTAACTTACTTTGTTACTGACAAAGCTACACCTACTCTAGCTGTTTACGATGGAACTGACTGGCAATATTACGAGGGAGTATAATGAAAGAAACTGCACAAGGGCTATATCATAGCTTAGAGAATCAGCGTTGGTCATTCTTGGATAGAGGTCGTACCTCATCTGAGTTAACGATACCTTATATCATGCCTCCCGATGGGCATAACTACGCTACTAAGTACTACACACCATATCAAGGAGTAGGAGCTAGAGGAGTTAACAACCTAGCATCTAAGTTATTGTTAGCCTTGCTACCACCTAACGCTCCGTTCTTCCGTCTGGTTATTGACAGGTATGAATTAGATAAAGCAAAACAGGAGTTAGGACCAGAGGGAGGAGAGCAATTACGATCTGACTTAGAGAAAGCATTAGCAGATGTAGAACGAAGTGTATCTCAAGAAGTAGAAGTTGAAGCATTTAGAGTAGGAGTGTTTGAAGCGTTGAAGAATCTATTGGTCACAGGTAATACTTTATTGTACCTACCTGATGACGGAGGGATGAGAGTGTTTCGATTAGATCGTTACTGTGTGAAGAGAGACCCAATGGGTAACGTAACACACATAGCTATCAAAGAGACTGTTGCTCCGATGATGCTTCCTGAGTCTGTAAGAGAAGAGGTGTATCGTCAAGAGAAAGAGAATAGTTGTGATCTATATACCTCTGTTGTTAGAGAAGGAAATGAATTTGTAGTACAACAAGATGTAAAGGGTATAGTCATTGAAGAGTCAAAGGGTAGGTATCCTATCGAGAAGACTCCCTTCCTACCTCTTCGTTATACAAGGATAGACGGTGAAGACTACGGACGAGGATTTGTAGAGGAGTACATTGGTGATCTTAAATCTTTAGAGTCGTTAACAAAAGCGATAGTCGAAGGTAGTGCAGCAGCAGCTAAGGTATTGTTCATGGTTAATCCTAACGGTACAACCAGGGCTAAGACTTTATCTGAATCTCCTAACGGTGCAATTGTACAAGGTAGTGATGGAGATGTATCTGTTCTACAGCTTAACAAGTTCAATGACTTCCGTACTGCACAAGGAGTAATGAATGGAATCAGTGACAGATTGTCTCAAGCCTTCTTACTTAACAGTGGTGTAGTCAGAGATGCAGAACGAGTAACAGCAGAGGAGATACGAATGTTATCTCAGGAGTTGGAAGCTGCACTTGGTGGTCTTTATTCCTTACTGTCACAAGAGTTTCAAATGCCTGTCGTTACTAGGTTAATGGCAAGGATGAGTAAAGAAGGAAGACTTCCGAAGTTACCTAAAGACATTGTTAAACCTACTATCGTTACTGGTGTTGAAGCACTAGGACGAGGTAATGATTTACAAAAGCTTGATCTATTCCTTGCAGGGGCTAATCAAATCGTTGGTCCTCAAGCAGTTGCACAATATGTTAATGTATCTGATTACTTCAAGAGAAGAGCTACAGCGTTAGGTATTGAGACTGAAGGACTAATTAAATCAGACGAAGAAATTCAACAAGCTATGCAGCAAGCCCAACAACAAGAGATGATGATGAAGTTGGGTGGACCTGCTGTAGCACCTGCTATCAATGCTGCACAAGAGCAGTACATGAGTAGTCAACAACAACAACCACAAGAAGAGTAGAGAGATATGGCAGAATTACACCGAGTAGAGATAAATGAGAAAGCACCACAGGAGATTGACCCTGAGTCAGAAGAAGCTGTTGAGGCAGTACCTGAAGAACAAACAGACAGACCTGAATGGTTACCTGAAAAGTTTAAGAGTGCTGAAGACATGGCTAATGCCTATAGTGAACTTGAGAAGAAGATGGGAGCAGGGGCTAATAATGAACAGGAACAAGAAGAAGTACAACAAGAAGAAGAGCAATCAACAGATGAACAAGATGACACTCAAAAGGAAGATAGTAATACTAACGATGTTATCGTGGAAGCTTCTAAAGAGTTCTTTGAGAATGACGGTGTTATATCTGAAGAGACCTATAAGAATCTTGCTGAAGCTGGGTTACCGAAAGAGTTAGTAGATAGCTACGCAGCTGGACAACAAGCACTACAACAAAGTGAAGAAGGTAATATCAAAGCAGCTGCTGATGGTAACTGGGATCAAATGGCAGAGTGGGCAGCTAATAACTTATCTCCTGAAGAGGTAAATACTTTCGATGATATTGTACAGAACGGTACAGTTGACCAAGCAAGACTGGCTACTAAAGGATTATATGCACAATACAAAGCAGAGAATGGAGTCAGTCCTAAACTTGTACAAGGTGCTGTAAGTGGTTCATCATCAATGCCTTTTAAATCTAACCAAGAACTTGCAAGAGCAATGTCTGATCCTCGATACAAGAGTGGTGATAAAACTTATCACGAAGAGATTGACAGACGCATTGCAGCAAGTCAGAATTACCTATAATTTTATTTGGTTGGTTCATATATGAAGCCTTGGACTCCATCTTTTTTCTTGCCAGTGTTGGTTCTGGTTCTTTTGGGTGGATGTTCCAAGGCTTCTTTTTATCCGTTAATAGGTAGTGTAGGTGGAGCAACTGTTGGTAGTCTTGGTGGTCCTGGTCCTGCTGCTGGTGGTGCTGCCCTTGGATGGGGACTAGGAGAGGGTGCTAAGTTGATGGAGGAGAACAAAGGATTAGCTAACAAAGTTAAAGCTATATCCGAAGGAGATGTACAGGAACTTGTACAACAACAATTAGATGAGAAGATGGACGATGGATTCTTTGATTCTATGTTAGATGAAGTATATGGTTTCTTGAAACTATGCCTAATGGGTGTAATACTTTGGAACATCATACCGATAATTTATACTAGATATGTACAGAAAAAATCTAACAATAATGATAAATCAATTAAAAAGACTAAGAAGAATTTATAACAACTTGAACAAGAAGGAGAAGGCTATTGTCTTGACTGTTCTATGTTTAAGTGGAATTATAATACTTAACTTACTTTAACAGACAATTAGTAGCACTAATGTCAAGACCCACTGCGGTGGACAATCTCGATCAAAGGTTCAAACGAAAGTCGCAAAACAAATACATAAACATTAATAACAAAATACATAAGGAGATAATATATCATGGCTAATGGAGATACATCCCCCTCACGTGTAGGACAAGTTAATAGTGCTGGTGACGTAGATGCTTTGTTTCTTAAAAAGTTCAGCGGAGAAATCTTGCAGACCTTTGAGGAGTCAAACATTTTCAAACCACTACATACTGTTCGCACAATCGAAAACGGTAAATCAGCTCAGTTCCCAGTAACTGGCGTAGCTTCCGCTGACTACCACACACCTGGCGAAAACATCGCTGACGGTGGAAACTCATACTTGAGCGACATCAAGAAAGCAGAGAAAGTAATCACCATCGATAAGATGTTACTTGCTTCTACCTTCTTGGCTAACATCGACGACGTAAAGAATCACTACGACATCCGCAGCGTTTACGCTAACGAATTGGGTAAGGCTCTTGCTAAACGTTTCGACGAAGCTATTGCTAAAGTATTCATCGCTTCTGCTCGTTCAGCTGCTGCTGTTACTGGTGGTAAAGTCGGAGGAATCCTCGACGTTTCTGCTAACGCAATGGGAGACGGAGCTGACTCAACTGATGATGCTGACAACACTGATCCAACAGGAGCAGAACTTGTTGCTGCTTTATTCACTGCTGCTCAGAAGCTAGACGAAAACGACGTACCTAGTGACGGACGTTTCTGCGTACTTCGTCCTCAAGAGTATTACAAGTTAATCACTGGCGGTGCTGGTGCGTTGGCTATCTCTACTTCGGCTGTCAATAAAGACGTTGGAGGAGTAGGAAGTATTGCTTCAGGATCGATTCCTCAAGTTGCAGGTATCACGATCTACAAAAGTAATCACATCCCTTCGACTGATTTATCAGCTGTTACTACTGGAGACGGTGCTTCTAACAATGATGTCTTTGGTGCAAACGGAGCAGGTTACAATGGTAACTTCGTAAACACTTTAGGTGTTGTTGCTCACTCTGCTGCTGTCGGAACAGTTAAGCTTCTTGATCTTGCTACTGAAAGCGAGTATCAAATTGAGCGTCAAGGAACACTTTTTGTTGCTAAGTATGCTATGGGTCACGGAGTTCTCCGTCCTGAGTGTGCTATCGAATTACAGAAATAGTTCTCTCTTCGGTGTTGGGTGGTCTGTGATTCGTTCCGCACCCTCCACCGATATTTTTATTTATAAAGAAAAGCGATGGCACTGACTACTAAACTAGAAGCGGTAAACATAATGATCTCTGTAATAGGAGAGTCACCTGTTAATACTTTAAGTGGAACTAGTGTTCCTGTAACCGTTACACAAGCAGTCCATGCGTTAGAAGAAACCAGCAAAGCCCTCCAATCAGAAGGATGGCATTTCAACACAGAGTATGATTACCCACTTGTTCCTGATTCTGTTACAAGTAGGATTACTCTTCCTGTTAACACTTTAAAGGTAGACTTAGACCCTGAGATATACACGGACTCTGATCCTGTACAACGAGGTCTTAAACTATACGACAGGAAAAACCACAGGGATACTTGGACTAAAGACTTAAAGGCTATTATTACTTTTGAGTTAGACTTCGAAGAACTACCTGAACAATTTAGACATTACATTGCTGTTAAATCAGCTCGCATCTTTGCTGCTAGGTTCTTAGGTAGTCGAGAGATAGAAGGGTTTGCTTTAAGAGATGAGATCGAAGCGAAAGCTAGAGCTATCGAGAGTGACTCTGAGAATGCAGATAGAACTATCTTCGATAACTATAGCGTATTACGAGTACTTGATCGATAGAGATGCCACTGCTTAACACCAGTATTCCTAACCTTGCCCAAGGTGTATCACAACAGCCTGACAATTTAAGATACCCTGGACAGTGTGATGAACAAGTTAATGCTTGGTCAACTGTAGTAGAGGGACTAGTAAAAAGACCTAACAGTAGGTTCTTATATGATACTGACTTAGGTGCTAATGTTAGCTCTGATTTATTTAGTCACTATGTAGATAGAGATGAACAGAATAAATATGTTATTACCTATGACTCTGTTAACGGATTAAAAGCAAGAGACTTAACTGTCGATAACATTAGTGCTGGTGATATGACTATTACTATTGAAGATGCTACCGCTGGTACTTATGTCTCTGTTTCTAATCCTCTTAAAGACCTTACAGCTTTAACTATAGCAGACTCTACCTTTATTGTTAACAAGGCTAAGACGGTAGAAGCACTGTCAGTGTTACAGGAACCTTTAGAAAAGGAAGCTTTAATCTTTGTTAAACTAGGAGACTACGATAAAGCTTACAGTATTTATATAGACGGAGCATTAGTTCCTGTAGCTTTTATCAATACTGAACACGATTACACTTCAAATTCACATGGTGGTCCTTATAGTGCAGCCACATACATAAGTGGAGCAGCTTCACATAGTAACGGTAAGTTCGCAGATACAGAGTACATCGCTAAAGATTTAGAAACTTGTTTAAACACTAGGTTTCCTTCAGGTACTGTTAATGTGATGGATACAGTTTCAATTAGCTCTCCTAACGGAGGGTTGGGTTATCTTAAACCTGTTAATCCTTATATAACTGGTTACAAAGTAGAAGTAACTATCAATCAAACAGCAGGGTTATCAGGACCAGCAGAGACCGCAAAAGGAGAAGCTATTATAGATTCCAACGGTACGATAACTGGAGTTAATTTGACACACATAGGAGCTAATTTCGCATCGGCAGGTGTTATAGCGTCCGCTAATTTACAAATTACTATTACAGAGTTAATACAGAGCGTATACTTTGGAACGAGATGGTTTGATGTAAATGTTTTCGATAGTTATATATCAAGGGTAACACTAGCTGCTAATACAGCTAATTGGGTATTTACGACAATTGCTAGTACTCCTTTTTCTATTGATCGTAAAGGAAGTGTCATCAAAGTAACGAACGCTTTAGACAAGGATTTTCAAATAAGAGTTACTGATGGACTAGCAGATCAAGGACTAGGTGTTATCTATAAAGAAGCCTCCAGTATTACAGACCTACCAGCTAATTGTTATAATGGTTTTAGAATCAAGATCATAGGCGATGCAGAGTTAGATCAAGATGATTACTATGTTAAGTTTAAGACTAAAGACAACGAAGACTTCGGGGAAGGTAGTTGGATAGAAACAGCAGGGTGGACGCAAGACGGTTCTGCTACTGGCGATAGTCAATATATTGATAATGCTTTAGACCAAGACACAATGCCTGTCCAACTATTTCCTGACCAAGCAACAGGTAAGATAACAAGCTTTACTTTAAAAGTTGTGGATTGGGCAGGTAGAGATTCAGGAGATGACAACAGTAACCCTCTTCCTTCCTTTAAAGGTACTAAGATCAATGACATCTTCTTCTTTAAGAACAGACTAGGATTTCTTACTGATGACTCAGTAGTGTTCTCAGAAGCAGATGAATACTTTAATTTCTTCAGGACCACAACACAATCGTTACTTGACTCTGCTCCTATAGATGTAGGAATATCACACACTAAGATAAGCTTACTTAAATACGCACAAGCGTTCCAAGAGAAGCTAATGTTATTCTCTGCTAAGACACAGTTTGTATTAAGAGGTGCAGACTTGTTAACACCTAAGACAGTTACGATCTCTCCAGTTACTGAGTACGATGTATCAGAAAGCATTAGACCGTTAGCATTGAGTAGTCATATATACTTTAACTTTAAAAGGAATAGCTTTGAAGGATTGTTAGAGTACACTGTTGATAACAACACAGAGACCTACGGAGCAGCTGAGATAACAGAACAAGTTAATAAGTACATCCCTTCTAACATCGTAAGGATGGAAGGTAGTTCATCAGAGAACATGATTATCATACAATCCGATAGCGACTATAAGAAGTTGTTTGTATATAAGTACTTTTGGCAAGGCAGAGAGAAGATACAGAGTTCCTGGATGTCCTTTACTTTTGCTAGAGAAGTCAGAGCTTTTAAGTTTATTGAATCTACTTTGCATATCATTACCACAGACAGTGACGGTACTTACTTAGAGAAGATACCAATGGAGAATGGATTAGCAGAAACAGGTAGAGACTATGCTTTATTGTTAGACGGTAGAATACAAAGCAGCAGTACTAATTATATACAAAGTATAAACTATACTAAGCTGAGTAGTACGACACCTCAAAGCTTTAACGGAACTAATCATACTGATGTTACTTACATGAGGTTTAGGAATAGCTTTTTGTTTAAAGAAGGCATGGCTATTTACTCTAAGAACGGAACAAGGAAAACAGTAACACGTCACTCTGTTAATGACCTAGAAATTCTAATTGATGGTAAGTTAGCTAATTATGTCAACTATTCTAATCATGTTACAAATGCTGGTGATACATATAAATGTATTCAAAGTCATACATCAGATGCAGCTAAAGAACCAGGAACAGGTGCTGATTGGGCATTGTATTGGGAGAAGATAACAACTACTATAGTTGCTCCTGTTTGGGCTTTAGCTGCTGCTTATAGCTTTGAAAAGTTGTATAAGTGTGTTGAAGGACATACCTCCTCCGCATCGATACTCCCTACAGATACTAACTATTGGCAACCTACTGTAGAAGTGGATTCAGCACCTGTATGGAGCGAGGAAGGTTACGAGTATTTAAGTGTGTATGATTACTTCATTGGATACGAGTACGATATGTTATACAGGTTCTCTAAGCAGAACTTAAAGCAACCTACAGAGAGAGGTGGACGATCTGCTTCTGATTATACTTATCAAACTATTCGTAACGGTAGTATTGAATACTCAGAGACAGGACACTTTAATGTGGAAGTCACACCTAAGTTCAGAGATACATACACTTACACCTACAACCCAAGTTTGTTAGCCTCTGTCAGTACCCTTAATAAATTCACACCTGAGACTGGATTCTTTAAGTTTGCTGTTCAAGCTCAACCTAATGATGCTACGATAGAGATTAAATCTTCTAGTGCTTTACCAGTGAAGTTACTATCTGCTGAGTTTGAATCAACAATCATATCAAGGAGTAGACGCTATGGAGGTTAAGATAGAGAAAGCACAAGCACTTGAAGACGCTCCTTTGTTATATGATGACTTACGAGAAGAGGACATGATGGAATGTATCGGTCTAATGCACCACCCTAGAGATGCTGTGTACGGATCTTTTGAATCAAGTAGTAAATGCTATAGCGTCAAGACAGATCAAGACGGATTGTTAGCTTGCTTCGGAGTGAGTCCTAGAGGGAACATCGGGATTTGTTGGTTGCTAGGTACGAGAAACTTTTATAAGATAAAGAAGAAGTTTGTTAAGGAATCACAGATGTGGATAGATGACTTGATGGGAGACTTTGACTACTTAACAAACTATATCATGGAAGCTAACACACTAAGTATGAGATGGTTAAAATGGTTGGGTGCTAGTTTTGAGGATTGCAATATCCCTGGTTATAAGTCATTTAAGATAGAGAGGAAATAATATGTGTGACCCAATATCAGCAACTATAGGAACAGCTATTGTAGGACAGTCAGCAGCAGCAGGTATGTCAGCGGTTGCTTTAGGAACTATCGGAGCATCTACCGTAGCAGGTATAGCTTCACCTTTAATGAGTTATGCTGGGCAAAGACAGCAAGCTAAAGCACAAGCAGCGTATCAAGCACAGTCAGCAGCAGCTGAACAGCAAAGAGCGTTACAGGAGCAGTCCTCTATCCGTATGCAACAAGCTCAACAACAAGAAGCTACTGCTAGGGAACTACAACAAGTTAGTAAGAAATCCCAAGAAGCGTTATCTAGGGCTAGAGTTTCAGCAGGGGAAGCAGGTGTATCTGGTGTTAGTGTGCAAGCTTTGATGGATGACTATACTAGACAGGAAGCAGGGTATAGGGCAGCAACTTTAAGACAACAAGAGTTAACAGGAGTAGGTACACAGCTGGGATTAGAACAAGCTGGATTAGCTTCTCAACAGAGACTTATAGGGATTCAACAACCTATTAATAGACCTAGTTTATTAGTGTCAGGATTACAAGCTGTTAGCGGTGGACTTAGTGGATATGCAGCAGGTCAAAGTATTAGCAGTAGGATGGGATCACCGTCTACTATAGATATAGGAGGAGGACAGGTTTCTAGGTATATGCCCAAGACAGATCAATATAGCATTCCTACACCAGGATATTAATTATGGCAGAACGAGTCCAAGGACAAGGGTTAGGTGACGCAGTTCCAGGTAATCAACCCACCATTCAACGC
>Ga0181400_1000576_pt1 | contig 15839 bp, 28 predicted proteins | sample 23SPOviralmetaG_FD_130129 | JGI IMG/M metagenome (GOLD analysis project Ga0181400, IMG submission 130129) | Marine viral communities from the oligotrophic San Pedro Time Series (SPOT) site, San Pedro Channel, CA, USA - 23 SPOT_SRF_2011-06-22 | ecosystem: Environmental > Aquatic > Marine > Strait...
CCTACCTTTACCTCAGCAGAATGCTGAATAAAGATAGGAAAACGATAGCCAAGGCAATCAATACTCTGGCAGAGCTAAATGTAATTTGGCTTGTCCAGGAGGGTAGGGAAAAGGTAGCAATGAGATCTCTACCAGCCCAAAAGAGAGTAAAGAAACATATTATTCTGGTTGGGTTAAATCGTTATTTAGGGGATCCAGGGGAGGAAAGTCAGAAAAAAGAGCTCCATAGAGGCTCATAGAGAGCAAAACAGAGTAGGGTTGGAGTGTTAGTACCTACCAAAAAAAAGGCTCCCTGAGGAGCCTTCTTTTTAAGTTAGAGATCTATTTAAGAGATTTTGCATGAGCTTTATATCTAGCATCAAAAATATCTGATAGCTGTTGCAACTCATCTTTATATTGTTGGATATGAAATTGAATTGCAGAGTTAAGATCTAAAGCATTATCTAAAAATTCTTTAGCCTCATTAATATCAGCTATACGAAACAGATTGCTAGTGCCATCTGAATAGATAGGGTGTCTTGATACATTAGAGATCTTATTCCAGGCTTTATGAAAATCTTTAAGATCTTTCACAACTCCTTTAGCATCAAAAACAATCTGCTCTTGATCTGCTATCTCTATATCTTTCTCTATTACTCTTTCCATCTTTTCTCCTGAGGTTTCCCTCGTTTGGTTAATCAATATAAGAATTAAAGCAAATGTAGTGTGACTATGCAAATTTATTTAGGAGCTGTTTTTTTTGGATTTGGTTTTTTTCCAGGCTTTTGTTTTCTAAAGATCCTATCAAAGTTTTTTTCAAACTCATCTTTGGATATGTTCATAGGTCTAGGATCTGAGCCTTTGCCTAATTCATTTTTTTGCTTTTGCATTTTTCTCCTGTTTATATTTCTTTTTGACTTTTTGATTGGCTCTGATTCTTTGCATCATTAAAATATGTTCAGCTATAGTTTCAATCTTCTCCATCTTGCAGAGCCTCATTAAACTTACGAACTAAAAAATCTTTATTGGTTAATAAATATTCTTCCAGATCTATTGTGGTTTCTCCATAAGCTCTCCTTTCAGACATTGCCGAGTGATACATATCTTCACAAAATCTTTGGAATGGAGATCTAGTATCTTTCCAGCTAAAGTCTATTACTTTTTCTTTGCTCATAATTTACCTCTTTTTTTTAATTGAGTTCTTATATGCTGTAAATATTTAGGACTAAGTTTTCCAGCATCTTTAAATTTAGTTTTAGCCATAATATTCACTCATCAAAATTAAAATAAAATTTGTTGAATTAGCAACGCAAAATAAAAATACATACCAGCCTAATAACATACAAATTGCTTTCATCTACCTTGCCCTCGATATTTCTTCCAGGATCTTTTTCTATGTTTGTTCATGTGTGACATAGAAACATTCTTTCTGGAGCCTTGAGAAGTTTTCTTTCCCCTGGAACCACAAACTGATTCGTGTTTAACATTTTTAAATATTTTAGCCACAGGTGGAGATCCTCTTATTTATCCAGGCTGGGGGAGTGTGCCTGGTTTTCTTTGGGGAGTGTGACAAGAGGATCTCCTGTACTTTGTATTCTAGTTTCCATTTGATAAGCCATGTAATTTAACAAGCCCATCACTAATCTTTTGGTTTCTGGTTTTAAATGATCAGATTTTCCTGTTGCCCAAAAATTAATCATTTCTGTAATTACAACTTTCATACATTTGTTATCAACTGCATAATCAACAACATGAGCCTCAAAAAAATCTTGAGCCATTAAGTTTAAATCTTTTGTTTGGATAGCCATTATTGAATACCTCTCTTTTTGAATATAAAAATAGGCTCATATTTAAAGCCTCCCATAATGCTACTTAGCCTGAGCAAGAGAACATCATCAATTTTGAAGTTCTCCTGGTAAGCCATTCTTAAAACATCAGTTTCCAGGTTTGGATATGTTTTAACATTAGCAATATTAATCATCATCAAGCCATCATCTTTAAGACAGCTATAACAATTCTGCATAGTCTTTTTTAAGAAACCTTCTAACCATTCTTTTTTGGTTAAGTATTTTTTCCAGCTTTGAGTTTCTTCATTGCTATATTCTTCTGTATTGAAATAGGGTGGAGAAGTAAAACATAGATCTACTTTTTCTCCAGGTATAAAATCCTCAGAGCCAATCATGTTTAGATCTATTTCCATATCTATATGATTAAAATCTTCCTGGATCTTTTTTAAACCTTGATAAGTTAATTGACATGGATCTGAGCCAATATATTTCTTTACAGATCCAGAGGCTAAAGCTCCTATCAATCTGCCTCCATAACCACAGCTCATATCCCATACAATGCCATTCCTGGCATATTTATAATAAATTGATGCTGAGGCTACAGGTCTGAAATTACTCACAGCCTGGACACCTGAGGCAGTTCTAATAGCTTTTCTGAGATCTGCATCAGACATAAAGCCATCTAAACCAACTTTGCCTCCCCATTTAATCCTGGATGCTAATGCTTTTTTAAACAACTTATCATCTTCAAATATATCTATTGGTCTTTTCATTTTTAAGACTTGAACTTCCCAATGATGAGGAAAATAACTCCAGGCTAAACCTATGCCATGTAAATATTGCAATACTTCATTTCCATATATCCCATTTTTAAAATCAGATCTCTGGATCTTTTCAAATTCAATTAACTTTTCTTGATCAGTATAAGAGTAATAAGGCATCCCTCTTTCCCTGGCATATTTGAAAGCAAGATCTAACTCATCTTTTTTAGATCTTTGAGGTAATAAATCCTCAGAAAATAATTGCTCTTGGATCTCCAATTAATATTCTCCTGTACCTATTTGATATTTATCTGGAACATTAGATCCATTTAGGATCTCAGGATCTTGTTCCCCTTGCTGTTGGATCAAATGATCCTGTCTTAACAATGCTCCCATATTTTTAATTTTGGCTGTCCATTGCTTAGGGATCCATAGTGTGACTTTTACCAAGCCATTTTCTTTTTGTTTCTGTTCGTATCTGTTTTGATTTTTATAAGTAGCCATGAGGCATTTCTCCGAATATTTGTGGATTGTCTAATACATAGTTAGCAATCTCTAATGATATTGATTTCATAAGTTTCCTATCTGAAACAAAGACTTCTCTCAGATCTGGATCTAAGATATGCCATAAAGGGATCCCATCACGATCCCAGCCGAGCCATTGAAATTTAATAGGTTGAACTTGCTGTCTTAATTGCGAGTAAGTTTGTGAAGGACACAGATAATAAAATCCTTGATCATCAAATCTGTGCTTAGGTAGTTGAGCTACATTACCAATCATATTCTTCTCTTAAAATTAATTGATTTGCTCTAAAGATTTTAGTTTCATATTCGGACTTTTCTTCGTCATACAATTTATATCTATTGCCTGGCAAAGATTCAGTAATGAGGCATTTAAAAGTCGTGCCTCTCCTCCAAACACGATCATTAACCTTGAAAGTGTTTTCTGTAGATTTAGGCTCTACAAAGCCATATTTATAGATGCTCAAACTAAAAGTGGTTTCTTATCCCATTTACTTTTTGTTGGCTTCCAATCGTGAACTTTCTTTTCAATTCTTTGGAAGTTGGTTATCAAAACATCATCAGATCCAGGGATCTTTTCTTCGCATTGAATTTTGACTTCTTCATAACCATTTTGGATTAATCTGTTTGCTTTATGTATGGCAACATCTTTATCCCTAAATCTATTTGTTAAATATCCTTCAACAATAGGCTCATAAAAACTAACTCTATACATCAACATAAAACCTCCTGTGGTTTTGTTCATCTGCATATTATGAGGGATAGGAATACTATTAGTCAAACTATCCAAATTAGTTTGGATCACAAACTGTTATTTGATTGCAACAAGAATTATAATTATCGGAAGGAAATGAACTATGAGTGAGAAAGAAACTAAACCTAAAAAGAAACCAGGCAGAAAGATGAAAACTCTTGGAGCTGAGGATGTAGATAAGATTGTAAGGCTTGGAGCTCAAGGTTTAGGCATCATGGAGATCTGTAGAGCTTTAGATATATCGTGGGATGTATTCAACAGAGAGAGGGGTAAACAGGAAATATCGGATGCCTTAAAAAAAGGACAATCACTAGGAATTGCAGAAGTCACTAATTCTCTCTATCAACAAGCAACAAATGGCAAAAATACTGTTGCCTCAATCTTTTATTTAAAAAATAGAGATCCAGACAAATGGGCAGACAGACAAGAAACAGAAGTTAATATTAATTTAAGAGAGATCCTGGACAAAGCATCTAGCAGAATTAGTGAACAAGGAGTGAACACAATAGATATAACTCCTGAGAAGCCTAGTAATATAAAGGATGATGATGATTTCCTCATCCCTAGTCAGAATGATAGTAAAATAAATTCCAGATCTAAAGAATTAAAAGATGATTAAGACAACTCTCTCTCTCCATCTATCTCAGTTGCTTATTCATTTAGAGAGAGATCTGAATTTTCTCCGTTCAGATCTCTTTCGCATTTGTACCTTTCGATTTTGCTCCAGTTTGTACTTTTTTTTAGGCCCCCTTAAATTTTCCTGGCTGGGGATAATTATAATTAACAGTAGGGTTAAAATTTTTTAATTTTTTATATGAAGTATTCAGCTCAAGACGAAAAAAGATTAATGTCAGATATTTGGAGTATGGAAATAAAAAACTCTCCTCTAAAATTTGTGCAATATATTTTTGAATGGGGAAAAGAAGGTACTCCCCTGGAGAAATTTACAGGCCCAAGAAAGTGGCAAGAAAAAATATTAAAAGAAATGGAGATCCATATTGCCAGGAACAATGGTGAACTGTCGCCAACAATGTTTAGAAAAGCAGTTGCCTCAGGTCGTGGCATTGGTAAATCTGCATTTGTTTCTTGGATTGTTTTATGGATGCTTTCTACCAGATTAGGATCCACAGTTATTGTCACAGCAAACACAGAACAACAATTAAGATCTAGAACTTGGGCAGAACTTGGAAAATGGATAACTTTATCTCTCAACAATCATTGGTTTGTTAGATCTGCAACAACAATAAAACCAGCTCCCTGGTTTGAAGAACTTTTAAAAAGAGATCTCAAAATTGACACAGGCTATTATTATGCCCAGGCACAGCTCTGGTCAGCAGAAACTCCTGATGCCTTTGCTGGAGTTCACAGTCATTATGGCTGTATGCTGTTAATGGATGAAGCCTCAGGTATTCCTCAAAATATTTACTCAGTTAGTGAAGGATTTTTCACAGAGCCAATCGAAGATCGTTATTGGTTTTGTTTTTCTAATCCAAGAAGAAACACAGGGCCTTTCTATGAATGTTTCCATAGTGCCAGAAATTTTTGGTCAGGAGATCAAATAGATTCTAGGAAAGTAGAGGGTACAGATAAAGAACTTTTCAATTCTATGATTCAGCAGTATGGAGAAGATTCAACAGTTGCTAGAGTTGAAGTTAAAGGATTATTTCCAACTGCTGATAGCGATACAGTCGTTCCTTTGGATCTTGTAAAATCAGCAGTTAATAGGGATGTTGCTCTCCAAACATCAGCTCCAATTATTTGGGGTTTAGATGTTGCCAGGCAAGGAGCTGATAAATCAGCTTTATGTATTCGCCAGGGAAACCATGTGCTTGAAATTCAAACTATTAATTCTCCAGATCTAATGCAACTTTGTGGAAGAATAAAAGCCAAGTATGACGAGGAACAATCAATGAATAGACCACAGGAAATTTTAGTTGATGCAATCGGCTTAGGAGCTGGGGTAGTTGATCGCTTAGTTGAGCAAGATCTTCCTGTAAGGGGAATCAATGTTGCTGAGTCTCCATCTACTAAAGGCACATATATAAATCTCAGAGCTGAACTCTGGTTTAAAATTAAAGAATGGTTATCAGCTAGGGATGTGAGAATTCCTAATGATGATGGTTTTGTTAATGAACTCTCCTCTCCAATCTATAAATTTAATTCAACAGGAAAAATAAAAGTTGAATCAAAAGAGGATATGAAAAAAAGAGGAATTAAATCTCCAGATAAAGCAGATGCCCTGGCATTAACTATGGCAAGTGAGGGAGCTTCCTTCGGAGGATCAAAAGAATCCTTTATGGGGTATAATTTCAGAAAACCTCTTAAATCAAAAATATTGCGAGTTGGATAAATGAAAAATTTATTGATGCCAGAATCAAAATACAGAATTGAATCTTATGAGCCTACGCCTGGGCAAAAAAGAACTCAAAACATGTCTGAGCTTTTGCAATCTATTGGAGGCTTTACAGATCGCAACAACATTCCTTTTTTATCTTCTTATGCAGATCCAAGAAATGCGAACAGAACTGCTAGGCAAATTAATAACACTTTTGAAACAATTGGAGATTTTATTCCAGGACTTTCTTATGAGTTAGCCAAAGAAAGAAATGATGATCTTGGAGCAAAGTTGGCCATTTTAGATCTTATTCCTGGTGGAGCTTTACCTAAAAAAGCAATTAAAGGAGCTAAAAGAGGAATTTTAGATGAGGTAGCAACAACAGGAACTAACAAAACAAAAGAAAAAACTTTATATCATGCAACTGATGAAACATTTGATGAATTTGATATTAATAAATCAGCAGATGGATCTATTTGGTTTTCCGATAATAAAGAAATGATTGAGGCTGGTTATGATGGTGTAGGAAAAAGAAAAAATGTAATGGAAAGATCAATAGACGAAAGCAAATTAAAATTAGCTAGTTGGGATGATGCAGATAAATATATGAATCCACAATTAATTCAAATGGGTTTTGATGGTGTTAAATATTCTGAGCCTGGGAAAAAAGATATTACTTATCAAATTTTCAATCCTCAAAAACTAAACAAAATAAAATGATGTGAATGAATTTGGGTATTTCCCAATTAAATAAAATTTAAAGGTAAAATATATTATGGAATATGATAACAACGAAACAGATCTCCTGGTCGAAGAAGAACAAGACTACACAGAATTAAGCTCAATCATTAAAGCAGAAATGGATGATGCTCAAGATTTTTCAGAAGAACTAGGGCAAGAAAGATCTGAAAATACAGAATTTTATTTAGGAGAGGAGCCAAGTGATACTTCTGAAATGCAAAGTGAGTATGTTTCTACAGATGTTAGAGAAGCTGTGTTGCATATCCTTCCTTCAATCATGCGAGTTTTTTTTGGTACTAAAAAAGTAGTAGATTTCATTCCTAGAGATAAAGAAGATGTTGCCCTGGCAGAACAGCAAACAAGTTATATAAATCACATCATTACTCAAAAAAATAATGGCTTCCAAGTTTTTTACAATGCTTTCAAAGATGCCTTGATCAGAAAAGCTGGTTTTGTCAAAGCCTATTATGATGATGGTTTAGAAGTCACTAATCACACTTACACAGGTTTATCAGAAATTCAAAAGGATGCTTTAATTTTAGATCCTAATGTTGAGATTGTTTCCGAAGAAGCAGAAATGGAATTAATGGAAATGCAAGATCCACAAACAGGAGAAATGATCAGCCAAGAAAAACCTGTTTCATTCAATTTAAAAATTAGAAGAATTACAAACAAAAGCAAAGTTTGTATTGATGCGATTCCACCAGAAGAAGTTTTAATCTCTAGGGATGCCAGGACAATAGAAACAGCAGAGTATGTAGCTCATAGAAAAGTTTGCCCTGTTTCAGATTTAGTTGCTATGGGCTATGACAGAGAAGAAATGTTGGATCATGCTGGAGCTGGAAAATACGATAATGAAACTTACAATGAAACAGTTGCCAGAAATCCATTTGCTGAGCCATCAGGCACAGATAGACCAGATGAAGATATGCAAAATGTTTTATATGTTGAGCATTATGTTTTGTATGATCTTGATGAAGATGGAGTTGCTGAAAGAATAAAAGTTTGCACAATCGGAAATGGTTGCGAAATTATTAATGTTGAGCCATGTGATGTTTTGCCTATAGCAATGTTTCAATCAGATCCAGAGCCTCATACTATTGTTGGGCAATGTATGGCAGATTATTTAAAAGGGATCCAAAGTGCAAAATCTCAAATCATGCGAGATACTCTTGATAGTTTAGGACATTCAATTTTTCCAAGAATGGTAATAACAGAAGGGCAAGTTAATATTGATGATGTACTTAACACAGATATTGGTCAGCCAATCAGAGTTAGACAGCCAGGAGCAGTTCAGCCTCTTGCTGTGCCCTTTGTAGGAAAGGATGCTTTCCCTGTTTTAAATTACCTGGATAGTGTTAAAGAAGATCGCACAGGTACATCCAAAGCCTCGGCTGGATTAAATGCTGATGCTTTACAAAGCTCAACAAAAACAGCAGTAGCGGCCACCATGTCAGCCTCCCAAGGCAGAACAGAATTAATTTGCCGACATTTTGCTGAAACAGGCATGAAGCCATTATTTAAAATTATTTATAACCTGGTTGTTAGACATCAAAACCAGGAAGAAATGTTTAGATTAAATAATGAGTTTATTCCTGTAGATCCAAGATATTGGGATGCTGATAAAGATGTTGAGATCTCAGTTGCAATTTCAAAAACTTCTGATGAGGAAAAAGCACAATTCTTAAATCAATTAGTGCAGATCCAAACTCAAGCCTTTCAACAAATGGGAGGACAAAATCCTTTAGTGACACCTCAACAATTTTCTAACACTTTAGCCAGGCTAATAGAATTAGCTGGATTTAAAGATGCCCAGGAATTTATCAATACAGAAGTTGTAATGCCACCTGAGGATCCTAGCCAGGAAAAACCATCAGGAGAAGAATTATTGGCAATGGCTGAATCTGAAAAAGCTAAAGCCCAGGCAAACAAGGCCATCCTTGATGCTGAAAACGATAGATTAAAAATGATGATGGATGATGATTTCAAAAGAGATCAAGCCAACACAGATGCTTTATTAAAAGTTATGGAGCTCAATGCAAAATATGGAACTGAGTTACAGATGAATGAAGTAAATGCTTATTTAGAAAGAGATAAAGAAGAAATTAGACAAAGGAATATAAATGGACAATTTAATGGATCTGCTCCAAATACATCAACAGAGCAAACATAAGATTTATCACTTAGAAGCTCTGTTTGATGATTTTGCTTATATTGGTACAGATATAAGAGCTAACTCATTAGATGAAGCTGAGTTAATTTTAAAATCTGTGTTTGGAACTAAGTTTCCAGAAGATCCAACTATTTTCTGTTTATCAGAAGAATGGATTCATTAAATATAAAATAACAAAAAAGGTAAAATTATGGCTAAACAAGGATTGTATTCAAACATTCATAAAAAAAGAAAAAGAATTAAAGCTGGATCTAATGAGAAAATGAGAAAGCCTGGAAGCAAAGGAGCTCCAACTAAAAAACAATTTGCTAAAGCAAAAAAAACAGCAAAGAAGAAAAAATGATTGAACAGTTAATAAAACCAGCATCCGATATTATTGGAAAGCTAATTAAAGATAAAGATCTCCAGCTAAAATTGGATCACGAATTAGCTACACTTTTTCATCAAGCCAATTTAGCTCAAATAGAAATCCTTAAAGAAGATGCTAAATCTAAAAATTGGTTTCAAAATTCCTGGAGGCCTTTTGTAGGCTGGACTTGTGGTGTAGCTATGGCATATCATTTTATTATTCAGCCATTACTTTTAACCATTTTAACTGCAACAGGAAATCAGGTAGAACTACCTGATTTTGATTTTGCCCAACTATCAACAATTTTAATGGCAATGCTTGGAATGTCAGGTTTGAGATCTCTAGATAAAAAAAATGGAGTGCATGGCAAATGATGTTCCTTACTGAGATTGAAGTTACTAGATCTGATGGAGTTATTGAGGTTCATGAAGGCCCTATGATCCAGGCTAAATCAAAAAAAGAAGCTCAAACAAAAGCTGATAAAATGAATCCAGAATTAAAAGTAGTTGGTAAGTATGTTTCTACAGTAGAGGTTGATGATGGGTTGGCTTTTTAAAAAAAATGATTGGCCAGTTCAAGATTTCACATCAGAAGAATTGTCATGTTCTTGTTGTGGAGAAGAAGAAATGGACATAAACTTTTTAAAAAAATTACAAGATTTAAGATCTGATTATGGATCTCCCATGATAATTTCTTCTGCCTATAGATGTGAAGATCATCCAGCAGAAAAGAAAAAAAAGATTCCAGGATCTCATAACCAGGGCAAAGCAGTTGATATTCTTATCAACAAAGCAGATGCTCATAGATTATTAACTCTAGCTATGCAACATGGCTTTTCAGGAGTTGGAATATCTCAAAAAGGATTTAATAACAAAAGATTTATTCATTTGGATCATGATGCCAAAGATAAATCTAGACCAAACTTATGGAGCTACTAATGGATCTGAACCCTATTATTATTTGGAATGTTTTATTGAGTTTAGTTTATGCTCCTTTAATTTATGCAATCAGATCTAATTCAGCAGAAATTCAAAGAGTTAATATTTTAGTAAATAGAACAAGAGAAGAAATAGCTCAAAACTATGTTGCTAAGATGGATAATGAAAGAGACATGGACAGATTGCTTTCAAGATTTGATAAATTAGAAGAAAAATTAGACCAGGTATTAAATGGATAAAGAACAAGAAATTTCGCAAGGTAAAGATGCTCAGAATCTATTGGAATCTGAGGTTTTTAAAAAAACTTTTATTAATTACAGAAAAGAATTAATAGAAGCATGGCAAGAAACACAGCCTGAGGATGTAGCTCTCCGAGAGAGTATCTATAAGGCTATGCAGATCCTTCCAGAGATTGAAAAACATCTTAGGATAATGATCGACAAAGGAAAGATCTCTCAGCAACAAATTGAAAAAATGCGAGGGGTTTTTAAAACATAACTTTTTATCCTGGATGGCTATCTTATAAAAGCCATAAAGGATAAAATACAAATATAGAGGAATGAACATGTCCAACAACGAAAACGAAACGATTGGAACTCAAACTGAAATGCAAAATGCTGAATCGGATTTTGTGAACTTTTTAACTCCTGATGAAGAAAAACAGGAACAAACAGAAGCTCCAGAAAATGAAGTAGCAGAAGATCTAGTTGAAGAAGTAGAAGCAGAGGCAAATGAAGATCCAGAAATGGAACACCAAGAAGCTGATGAAGATACAGAATTTGATGAAGATGAATCAGAAGAAGATGAAATTGAAACTGATGATGAACAGGAACTCATAACTTTAACAGTAAATGGAGAAGAACTTGAAGTCAGCCTGGATGAATTAAAAAGTGGATATAGTCGCCAGAAAGATTATACGAAAAAGACACAGGAAGTTTCCGAACAAAGAAAAGATCTTGAAGTAAAAAATCAAGAGGTTTCTAAGAAAGAAATGGAAATGTCTGAGGAAAGAGCTTTATATAACGAGTTATTACCTAAGATGCAGTTGATGTTAAAAAATAACATGAAAGCTGAGCCTAATTGGGAACAACTTATAGATGAAGATCCTCAAGAATATTTAAGGCAGAAACAAAAGTGGGAACAGCAAGGATCTACTTTGAATTTTGTAGATGCTGAGATCGAAAGAGCTCAACAAGAGGCCATAAAGGCAGATCAGTTGGCAATCGAACAGCAGAAACAAAGTGCAAAGGAAATTATTGCCGAAAGGATCCCTGAGTGGAATGATAATAAAGTTGCTGAAAAGGAAGTGAATGAAATCACAGAATATGCCAGAACTTTAGGCTTTAAAAATGAGGAACTAGCTCAGGTTTATGATGGCAGACTTGTTTTATTACTAAGAGATGCCTGGCAACACAGCAAAACTAAAAAAGCTGTAGCCAAAAAACCTAAAGAGTCAGCATCTAGAAAAGTTGCCAAGCCTGGTACAGCCAACAAAATTAAAAGTAATGCTCCTTTAAGAAAAGCTCAACAGAAACTAAGAAGCTCTGGGAAAGTCTCAGATGCCTCAAAAGTTTTTGAACAATTAATTTAATTAACTTTTTTAAAATAGAGGAAAAAATATCATGGCTAAAATAACTAATGCTTATGACACTTATTCAGCTACTACAAATAGAGAAGCCCTGGCTAATACGATTTTCAATTTAGATCCAAGTGCAACTCCTTTTATGTCTGCAATAGGTACAAAAAATGTAAACAATGTAACTTTCGATTGGAGTACAGAAAACTTACCAAGTATTTCTGCTGGTGGAGAGCTTGAGGGATTTGAGATCTCAAGAGCTACTGCTACTCCTGTTGTTCGTCAATCTAATGTTTGCCAAATTAACTCAGTAAATGTGACTGTAAGTAACTCTCAGAGTAACTCAGATCCTGCTGGAAAGAGATCTGAAATGGCTCATCAAATGGCTCTTTTAAGTAAAGCTCTTAAAAGAAACATGGAAGTTGCTATTTGCCAAAACCAGGCAAAAAATTCTGGTAATGCAACTACAGCAAGAGCTACAAGATCTTTTGAAGCATGGTTGAGTTCAAATGTAAGTCGTGGCACAGGTGGATCAAATGGATCTGCAAGTGCGGCCGCTACTGATGGAACTCAAAGACCATTAACTGAAACTTTGTTAAAAGGTGTTCTACAATCTATGTTCACTAATGGAGCAGAGCCTTCAATGGCGATTGCTGGGCCTTTCAACAAACAAGTTATATCTGGATTCACAGGTAGAGCTAATACTAGACAAAATGTTGCAGAAGATACTGTTTCTGCTTCAATCTCTCTATACGCATCTGATTTTGGAACTTTAAAAATTGTTCCTTCAAACAGATCAAGGGATAGATCTCTATTATTAGTAGATGCTGAGTACTTGAAACATTCATTTTTAAGACAGTTCCAGACTATAGATATTTCAACTATAGGGGATGCTGAAACTAAAATGATTGTAGCTGAACATGGACTAGAAGTGAGCTCAGAACAAGCTCATGGAATAGTTGCTGATTTAACTACTTCATAATCAATTTAGGAGGGAGTCTGATCAATACTCCCTCCATTTTGAATTTAAAAAATGAAAGTTAAAACTGTCATAGCTCATAAAGATAACCTCAGGACTGAATTAATTACTGAGGATGAAACTATTAAAGCTGTTACAACTCAAGATGTATCTAAAACTTTAAAATATGTAAAAGATCTTGGAGATAATGCTCCAGGTAAAGATCTTCGTCATGTTGCAGAAGTTCCTATGGTGATCTATGAAAAAGCTGTTATCGAAGGTTGGGCAAATGATCAAGAAGCATGGAAAAAATGGTTAAACTCTCCAGAGAATAAACCATTCAGAACTTGGCAAGGTAAGATATGACATATGACGAATTAAAAACACAGATTGCAAATTATTTAAACAGATCGGATCTAACTGCTGTTCTTGATAATTTTATTGATAATACTGAATCAGAGATCAATAGAAAATTAAGACACAAAGATATGATCAAAAGATCTACAGCAGTTTTGGATAATCAATATTCACAATTACCAGGAGATTGGCTTGGAGCAATAAATTTAGATTTACAAACGGGAGATCCAACACCTTTATTTCAAAAGTCTTTAGAAAGTTTAGATCTTTATCGCAATAGCATTAATAATACCTCAGGTGAGCCTAGATATTTTGCGATTGATGGTGATTCTTTAGAGGTATGTCCAACTCCAGATAAAAATTACACAATTCAAATGACTTACTATGCAGAAGTTCCAGCTCTTAGTTCTACAGTATCAGAAAACTTTTTGTCCAGGACAGCTCCAGATGTTTATTTATATGGATCTTTAAAACATGCTTCTGTTTATTTAATGGAAGATGAAAGGATCCAATTTTTTGCTGGGCAATTTGAAAAAGCATTAGAAGAATTAAGAATACAACAACAACAAGGAGCCTTTGGTAAGGGATCTCTTTTAGTAAGAAAGAGAACTTATGGAGGCAGAAGCAAACAAAATTATTATTACAAGTCTTAATAACTAAAGGAGGTTTAAAATGGCTGGATTTTCAGATTACCTAGAAACAAAAGTTTTGGGTCATGTTTTTGGTGGCACGTCTTACACAGCTCCATCAACTTTATATGTGGCTTTATTTACTGTAGCTCCATCTGATACAGGTGGTGGAACAGAAGTTACAACTACAGGAACAGCTTACGCCAGGCAAACAGGAGCATTTACAGTTTCTGGTGGAACTGCATCTAATACGAGTGCAATCGAATACCCAACAGCCACAGCAAATTATGGAACAGTGGTGGCAGTAGGAATTTATGATGCTTCTACGTCAGGGAACTTATTAGCATACGGATCTCTTGTCAGCACTAAAGTTGTTAGCACAGGCGATATTTTCAGATTCAATACTTCTGATTTAAACGTAACTTTGGCATAGACCATGCCTAGTATTGGCTATAATCAGGGTTATTATAATCGCTCCAGATATAATGACTTATCAATTCAGGCAGAAGCAACAATTAACGCTGTTAGCAGTATTAGTGGTGTTCTTACAGAAGTTGTTTCTGGCTCAGTAACTATAGCTGTAGTTAGCAGTATAAATGCTATAGGCACACAACTTGATTTAGGATCAGCAAACATTCAAGCTGTATCTGGTTTAAATGCTGTAGGCACACAAGTTGATAAAGCATCAATATTTATTTCAGCAACTTCTAATTTTACTGCGATTGGTCATTATAAACATTCAGGTATTGCTAATATTGTTGCTTCTTCAAGCTCTAATACACAAGCAGGAGTAATTTATAAAATAGAATTAAGCATCGCTCAAACGAGTGGCTTTAACGCTTCTGGTAGCATAAAATGGATAGCAGATATATTGCCTTCTGAGGTTTGGACAGATCAATCTGCAACTGTTTTAAATTGGTCAGAACAAGCAACCCCAACAACAACATGGACAGATTCAAGCGAACAAAAGGTCGCTTGATAAATAAAAATTATGGCCGATACAACAACTACAAATTTAAATTTAATAAAACCTGAACTGGGCGAAGCCGAAGATACGTGGGGAATTTCTTTAAATTCAGATCTCGATACGCTTGATGCAATTTTTTCAACTACTGGAACACAGATTAATTTAAACCCAAATCAAATAAATTTTGCAGATGGAAAAAAGGCAATCTTTGGAGCAGGTGATTTAGAAATCTATCATGATGGGTCTGGTTCTTTTATAAAAGATGTAGGAACAGGTGATCTTACAATAACAGGTGGTAACGATATTCTTTTTAATGACCCTAATGGGTTCTTATATATGAATATGAATCAATCCAATAGTGTTGAAATTTATTTTGCAAACGCTAAAAAGTTTGAAACTACTTCCACGGGTATAGACGTAACAGGTACTGCCACGATAGATGCTATTTCTTTACCTAATGTTGAAGTTACTTCTGATTCAAGCACTACCATTATAGATTCTTCATCTTCTTATTTAATTTTAGAAGGCAGTAACATTATAATGCGAAATCGTGCAGGAACTGAAGATTATGCAAAATTTTTTGGCAATGGTGCTGTTAATTTATATTCAGACAATTCTCTTAAACTAGCAACTACTTCAACAGGTATAGACGTAACAGGCGTAATAACAACTGATGGTCTTACAACAAGTGCAGACATTAACTTTGGTGATAATGATAAAGCAATCTTTGGTACAGGTGGTACAGATTTACAAATTTATCATGATGGTAGTAATAGTTATATTGTTGAAAATGGTGTTGGAGATTTAACCATACAAACAAATGGTCCATCTTTAAATCTTAAAATTAATGCAGGTGAAAATGCTTTAACTACTCAAAATAATGGTGGAGTTACAGTTTATTACGACAACTCAGCAAAACTAGCAACTACTTCAACAGGTATAGACGTAACAGGCGTAATAACAACTGATGGTCTTACAACAAGTGCAGACATTAACTTTGGTGATAATGATAA
>Ga0181400_1000578_pt1 | contig 15811 bp, 19 predicted proteins | sample 23SPOviralmetaG_FD_130129 | JGI IMG/M metagenome (GOLD analysis project Ga0181400, IMG submission 130129) | Marine viral communities from the oligotrophic San Pedro Time Series (SPOT) site, San Pedro Channel, CA, USA - 23 SPOT_SRF_2011-06-22 | ecosystem: Environmental > Aquatic > Marine > Strait...
CCATGTACGACAGCCTTGTTATGGGCATTCATGACCTGCTCTGGCCATATCATTCTCCAGTGACCGCAGCCGGAATAATCGGCATAGTAATTCATGAACCGTGGCATACCGATCTCCGGAGGCTGTGGTGTAGATTTCTGCTCCTTTTTAATGTTACTTGTCTGGCTAGCTAGTCCCATCGGTAGATTAGCTTGCATAGGTGGTGACGGGAATGGAGATCGGTTAAGCATATATACTATTAATTATAAGTTTTTTTTCTTTAATCCACGAATTCGACACGTTTAGTAATACCGTTACTCTTCTCTAAAAATACAATATCTCCAGTCGCAGACTTAATACTTTCCTTACGATGACTAATAACAAATATGCACTCTTTCTGAGTTTCAACACGATCATTTAAGATCTCTAAAACTAAGTCAACACCCTTTTCATCGAAACTACTATCAAATAATTCATCATAGAAGCTAATATTATAATGCACGTCACCCTGAGCTTTTCTCATATCCATAAACGAGAATAGACATGCGAGGTCAATAGCTTTCCTCTCAGCTCCAGAGAAGTTATTATAGAGACAAACCTTACCTTTCTCATTAATAATCTCCTCTTCAAAATACTCATTAAAGACACAAATACTATTACTATCTAATTTCTTAAGATAATGTGTAAGCTTGGAGTTAAAGTTACGTAGAATCTTCTTGACGATAAAGCTTTTTACTCCTTCTTCTGATACAACAAACTTTGCAACATCTAAGAAGTCGAGTCTATTTTTAAGATTGTTAATGTCAGACTCAATAATATTAACCTTATCTTGGTATTCATTAACTACACTATCAAAAGTATTAGTCTCATTTCTTACCCCTTCTAACTCACTCTCAATTTCTGTTATACACTTCTGTATATAATTAATAGAATCACTTACTTGCTTAACACTATATTTCTCTCTCTCGATAGCTGTGATCTTATCTGCTAAGGTTTGAGTCGCGGTATTAATCTTCTCTTCATGAGTCTTTATATCGTTCAATTTACTAGTAAGTTCATCTAGCTTTATTTTTTGATCATTTATACCAGCCTTTATATCACGCTTCTTTTCATCGATAGCTTCAATATCATGATCTGCGATAGGTCGGAGACATACCGGGCAGTCAGCTTCTGATGTACCTATCTGTTTATAGTCTTCAGCTGCAGCTCTCAACGTAAGTTTACACTCAATCAAATCATGATTAATTGTATTCATTTCCTCTCGCAGTTCCTTCTTCTTGAGACTTAGTTCGTTCTTTTTTTCTTCAAAAGGAGTAGCGTCTAACTCGTTAATCGTATCTAACCGTTCATTAGCTTCTTTAAGATCAGCTGAGTGACGGTCACGGGTTGACTCTAATGTATTAACTTTCCTATTATGATCAGTATCAAAATTATTCTTATGATTCTGTTGTAGTTGTAGATATCCTGATGTTTCTTCAAGTCGTGTAACATTAATATCAAAGTCTTTCTTAACCTCGCTCTGATCGCTCCTAACATCGTTTAGCATTTTTGAGAATACCTCCAGATTAAAAATCTTTTCAATAAACTTACGCTTTTCGACTTTATTTTTAGCCATAAAAGGTATATGGTTATTGAGCGTCATAATAACGCAATTCTGAAATATCTCCGGTGATGATGATAATACAGTTTCAATATACTGATTCGTATTTTGGATTGTATCTCGTGTCTTATCGATATCGTTCTTATATATAGTGCACTTCGACGGGCCTAAAGTACGTACAATTCTAAAATCATTTGTACCATATTGTGGGTCATCAACACTAAATGATAATTCGACTGACGTCTTCCCGTCAGTTAGGTTATTAGGTATAAAGGTCTTTTTAATTTCTCTTAATGTATTACCAAATATAGAGAAGTATAGAGCATCAGCAATAGTACTCTTACCTACACCATTTCTCCTATCCTCTTTATCTCGATTTATACCAGTGACGATATGTAACCCTGTTTCAAAGTTTACCGTTACTGCTTCTTCACCTACTGATAAGAAGTTCTTAATCTTTAACTCTCTAAAATTTACGTATTTCATTTTGGTCTATCTACTGATCGATTATACAACTCTGTAGTATATTTTGCAACTTCACTTTTATTATCAATATCTAACATGTTAATAAATTCGGTAATAGCTTCTGACATATCTACACCAGACAGATCAAATTCATTATCTTCTGTAAATTGGACTTTATTATAATTAGCATCATAATCGATCCTAATATCATTAGGTTTATAGCTAGCAAGTTTAGTAACGAGTAGATCCATGTCTGCAGAATTAACATTCTTATCAACGATGAATTTAATAATATTGTTAGTAACTTCGGATCTGAAATATGATTCAGGATCTTTTTGTTCTATAAGATTTGATAAGAATATTTTAACATGCTTTGGAGTAACGGTATTTTTATAAAACTTATAACTCAAATCCTCGAGATCTAAAACATAGTAGCCTTTAGTTTGACCGGAATCGCCGAAATCCATTTCATAAGGATTACCTACATATACAATCTCGCTATTATCAAATTTTCTACTAGCTCTTAAGTGGAAGTGACCAGAGAACACTAAAGGTGCCTTATTAGCTAAAGCCTCTGGACTATCGCCATGGTCACATACTTTAAAGGAGTTCATTTTAAAGTTTACTAACTCGAAATGACCGAATACTAAATCACATTCTGGAATGTCTTTTAGTTGTGTACCCCATGGGCAGAATACTGTATTAACTCCGTGTATATTACATTGAGTCATTTTATCGTATACTGTTAGATTACTATAACCTCTCAATATACTCAGACTGTTAATCTCACTTGTATCCTTATACCATGCGTCGTGGTTACCAGTGATCATCGTGATATTAAAATCACAAAATTTATCTAAAAAGTCTTTAGCGAAGTTTAATGTTTTAACACTTATTTCATCTCTATAGTGAAAGAAATCACCACAGAATATAATATCGGATATACCTTTAGACTTCAAGTCTTTAATATACCAGTCACTCCATTGATTTGCTACACTTAGCCAGAAATCACTATTCTGATGAACGCCGAGGTGTATATCAGAAAATATCGCTACCTTCTTACTCATACTATTCGTCGTCAGTATTAGGTTTTACATAAACCTGACCACCACCTGATTCTAACATCTCTTTTTCATAAACCTGCTCTCTATAATCGCATAGAGTTTGGTGATGCTTCTTCTCTTTTTTAATTCTATTAATAAAGGCGTGGAATGCGATAGTAGTAAAATAGGAAAAAGGATTATATTCTGAATCGACATTAAACTTCTTATTCTGTAGAGCAGTATACATCTTGACTAAAGCATCACCGATCATTTCATCCTTGTAAGTGTAGTTTATAAAATTAGATTTATTACCTAGACCATAAGCAATCTTCTTAAGTGAATTAGCGAGATCAAAAATACAATCATCAGTTTTATAATACTCTCTAATCTGATCTTTAAATACAGCAGGGTTGACATAGTACTCATCAATCTTCGGCTTAGGTCCTCTCTTTTTAGGTTTCGGCTTCTCCTCGGGCACAGGAGCCTCATCTACAATAGGCTTCTCGTCTGGTTTAGGTTCTTTGTCGCTTGGCATAATATATCTTTAGTATAATATACTAGTATGTAAGTTTCAACTTATTTTTCAGTAACCTGCACTATTTTATAAGGTATCCTCTCTTGCTCGTAAATTTCTTTTCTACGAGCGACATGCTTTTGACCATATTTAAGTTGATCTGCTATGTCAATTATTTTAAGAGTATCTTTACTATCATGCAGTCGTAAACCACGACCTATAGTCTGAATGGTGCGTATAGAACTCTTACCACCAGCAGCAAATACAATCATGTGTATATTTTTAATATTGACACCAGTACTAAAGATAGAGCTCATAGCTATACAAACGACATTGCTCTCTACTTCCATTATTCTCTTAATGTTTTCGCGCTCGTCGACCTCTAGTTCTCCCTTAACAAAATATACTCGCTTATCTTTTAGAGTTGACATCAAGTCGTGTAGAGTGTCTCCATGCTTCAGATGATTTACCAATACTAGTGTATTATTATTGAAATTAGCGCATATCTGATTTATTATATTATTTCGAAATTCATTTTCATATATGAAATCTAATTCGAGTCTGTAATTCAGCTTAGCGTCTGCGCCAGTCTTATATGCAGGTGAGTTTATGAATTCAGCCTCAATAATAGTCGCGCTTGCTGGCGTCAGATGCTTCTCAGTACGTAGTTGAAAGCTATCTTTTTCATAAATGATACTCCCTATCTTACCAATAATATTCCACTCGTCGACTTTACCGTCAGGCATAGTACCGGTCAGACCAAACTTATGAACAGTTCTAATCTGTTGCACCATCTTACTTACCTTGTTTGTCTTTTTAACTTTATGACACTCGTCTATAACTAATGCGTCTACCTTTTCAAGCCAATCATTATCTTTAAATTGACTTTGAAGTATGCCAAGGTTAGCTATAATAACGTTAGCTGTAAAATCCGGTTTGTTCTTACCAGACCATTTCGTATACTTAAAGGGTGCATCATACTCACTAAAGTCACCGAACGTCTGATTGACTAGACCTAAATCTGGTACAATCAAAAGACATTTAAATGTATCACCTCTACTCTTAAACATACTCGACAGTAATGAGCATATTGTTAGAGTTTTACCTGCACCTGTACCCATCTTGAGAATACCTCTACCGAATTGAATTGCCTTTTCACAGGCTGCTAGCTGATAGTCTCTCAATGGTAATGCTAACTCATCATATACATCTACATCTGTTAATGTTGGTTTTATGATATCTGACACATCACTATCAATGTGCAATTCCTCGTCAGGGTAAACCTCTTTAATATATCTTAATATATCGAAAAATAATCCAGCTTCGAATAGCCCTGTCGGCGTAATGCAATAATTTCTGATATCAGCGAAATGCCTAGCTCTACCCTTTAATCTGAAACGCGCAGTAGCATCAGCTTCACTAAAAAAATCACGAATTGCAGGTACAAGGTCACCTACTATTCGAAGTTTGTTATTAACTAATTCAAATTTAATCATCCTTATACTGTTTCCATCTTCATTATTTCAATGATATTCTTGATGTCAAAACCTAAGCTTGTGAATGTCCTTTCGACCTTTTCGAGATAATCAACAATTAGTTCTTGCTCGTTAATACGGTGCTGTATTTCAATCATCTTCTCGTGCTGGTATGAGCTCTTCTCTGCTATCGGTCTAGTAACCTTTACAGGTGATTCGCGTTGTATGGCTTGTACGATTTCCTCTTTTAAAGTATGCTTTTCGGCTTTTAGATTGAGTAGGGCTTTTTTGTGCTGAATTAATCGGCATACCCAATGGTGTTTACGAGCTGGGGTCTTGAGTGACATCTCCTTAATATTAAACTCATCAATATGTAGTTCAGTCTCAATCTCCTTACTGTACCTTTCAATTATTTCCGCATTCACATCCTTATTATAACTGTATTTACACTACATGCAACTATTAACTAGTAATATAACATAGAAACCCTAAACTATAATACCTAAATAAATATTAACATGGAAGATGCACAGAGATTATTTGAACGTATGGTCAAAGACCTTTTAAAAGGGGTTGAAGATATTGATTATGATGAAAATGAACTTAAAATGGGCATTGAGGTTGAGTTAGAACATACAGATGATAGAGACGTCGCTACAACTATAGCTAAACAGCACCTCGCTGAAGATCCTGCATATTATAGTAAGCTTAAGACAATACATGATGAGGATGAAGAAGGTAATACTGTAGGTGGCGGTGCTCTCGGACCGGCTGCTGCAGTAGGGCACTCGCAATCAGGTGATTGGTATGCAACTGGTGACTTTAGAGTACCGAAGGTCTTAGGAGGTATTCAGACCCGACGTGGTACTATTGGCCGGAAACGTAGAAAAAAGAAAAAGAAAAAGTAAGTACGTGTGATGGAAACAGGTCACTGGACAGTACATGGGGAAATACCTGATGATGCTTTCGGCTTCATATATGAAATTACTAATACAGTAAGCCAGAAGAAGTATATAGGTAAAAAGCAGATGGTAAAGCGCATTAAACGCGCTCCACTCAAAGGTAAAAAGCGTAAGAGAATTGATTTAGTAGAGAGTGACTGGAAGTCTTATACCGGTTCTTCGGATAGACTTAATGCTGATATAGAAGAGTTCGGTAAAGATACTTTTACATTTCAAATCTTAAGATTTTGTGGTAGTAAATTTGAACTAAGTTATTTTGAATCAAAAATGCAATTTGAGCGTGATGTTTTATTAAGTGAAGATTACTATAATGGTATTATAAACTGTAGAATAGGCAGACCGCCAAAAGCCTTAAAGGAACACTATTATAATAAGCGTAATGAAGAATGTTGATCTAGGCATATACAATATAAATCTTATTAACTGTAATGAGGTTTTCAAAGATGCTAGTGATAATATTGTAGATGACCTATATAAATTCGATTTACTTCAAAAATCTCTGAATAGTGCTGTTGTAAAGCGGTTATTTCTACATTATACTATACTTCATGTATGTGAAGCTGTTCTCAAAAGTAAATCTAACAAGAAAAATATTATATTCTTTAATAATACCCAATTGAATGATGTTTCGCTAGCTAAATTTTATGATGAGAGTGATATTATTAAGGCTATATGTAACGTCCTTAAGAAGGTAAAGGTTATATTACCACTAAAGGTATATATTAGTCGATATAGCCTAGACTACTTTCACCATTTACTGGAATCTAATCAAGGTAAGGGACATTTACTACTAAACGAAGTAAGAAGTGCTGCGGATTATGATAATACTCGATTTACTTTTAGTAAAATTAAGCAATACACAAAAAAATATGAGTTAACTTGGCTTAATGAAGAGTACTTTAATAGACTATCAACTAAGTTTCTTCTAATTAAATAAATAATAACATGGATAACTATACCCAACTTGTAAATAAACTCCTCAAGGAAAATATGGATAATGCGACCCCTCACAGTGATACATCATTGAGGGATCAAATGGAAGCACTTTTTGATGAGATGTTCGACGCTATCGACGCTAAGGATAAGACAGCTCATGAAGCGGTGCTCAAAAAATATGAAGATCTAAGAACTCAAGCCATCGATAAGTTTGGGGTAAACGGGCCTCTACATCTTATCGACCCTGATCTACATGGCGCTTATTCAGACGATTTCAAAGACGAGCATGGATTTAGACCTAGAGATTCATCATTCCGCGACGCTGTAGAATTTTACCCCTCTGGTGAATACGGTAAAATAGTTGATGGTAGGTTTATTGCCCCGCCTATAAAGAGTTATATAGAGGATCAAGAAGCTACATCAGATGGACTACAAGCCATCTTACAAAAATATCCAAGTGAAGTACAAGATCTCAAAAATGGTGGGGAATTAGACGATAAACTGTTTCAAGAGTTGTTTGAATATTATCTAGATAGTGGCGAGATGCCTTACGGTGTTGCAAAAGCTAGAACAGGTGATCCAATGGAGTGGGTGCACGATAAATTAGAGGAGCTAGGGGTACTTAATGATAACGAACCAGCTCACCCTGCTGAAGATAATAGTAATGCTATAACTGCTGATGATTTAAAAACTCTCGAGACTGTCAAAGCACTAGCAGGTGGTGAAGCTCAAGGAGGCCTTTTCAGTAACCCGGAAAAACAGATTAGAAAAGCGTATGGTCAGATGCTTGGCAAAGTAGCCAAGAATATGAAAAACGTAGCTAAAAAAATATAATTATGAATAAGTTTTTAAGAAGAATATACGAGCTCGATTTGATTAATGAAGAAGATCAAGCCCCGCCACCTCCAGGTGTTGATGATGTCAATGATGTAACGCCTCAAGAGATTGATGCTGCCCCTGAAGTAGAAGCTGAGGTTGGTACGTTATCTCCAGAGAGTGAGGTAATGTATGTCAGATTACTGAAGAAGGCTCTAGTTGTAGATCTTGACCCTGAGGATATTGACAATATTAATAGCTTAGCAGAGGTTAACGAAGAAAATGCTAAGCAGGTACTAGGAGATATTCTTAAAATCATAAAGAGTTACTCAACTGAGATCGATATAGAAATTTAATTATGAGCTGGAAATCATTAACACAAGTATACTTACAGGAAGCTGCCTTAAAGGACGTTACTAAGCTGTCGCGGCAGCAAGTAATTGGAGAGGATGTCTCTATATATGCTAAAGAAAACGATAAAACGGAGCATATAGGGGATGTGAGTCGAGAGTATTATGACACTGTTCTCAAAAATAGAGTCGAGCTAGGTTCGCATGAAAATGTTAGCTTACGTAAAGTAGTAGAGCAGCGCTTAGATAAATGTAACGGTAATATAGATAATAATGCTGACATATGGCAAAATTATATGCTAGAGGGTGCTTTCGATATGTCAGCTGATAATTTTGATAGTAGTGAAGACTATTTACTATCTCTAGTTGAGCAGAGTACACCATTTTACCTAACTGATTTTATAAAAGCCAACTGGCCTGCTGCGGATGTTACGAACGAGTATTATAAATCTGCATTTACCAGTATGCCACAAGCTCCAGTTTTCGGTAGCCCTGGTGCAGGTGAGTTATATTTAGCTTACTTCGCAAACGGCAGTAAACCTAAAAAGGGTGATTTAAGTGTAGGTGGAGTTGAAATTGAACTTAAGGGACCTGGTGGTCGTATTTTCAAAACACCAAAAATAGTTAATGATTTCAGCGATCTAGAGAAAGATTATAAAGATGAAGATGAGTTGTTAGAGAATATTACTGAATATATTGCTAAACTATCACAAACTGCACCTCATAAATCATTGATTCATGAAATGGTAAAGTTATTTAAAGAATCAATGATCGAGGAGTATAACTACTTCAAGGAACGTGGAAAGATGAGACCTGGTAACGAGTTTGTCTATATAGGTGGGTTAGCTCAGCTATATGCATACAAGCAAGTACAGGGATTTGACGTCTTTATGTCCTTCTCTACACAAAAAGATGGTAGAGTACTCTTCAAGCCAGTGAATATGAAGAGCGTTAATAACTTACTAGGGTTGCATAAACTAATTACTAGGGACGTATTCTTTAAATTTAGCGTTAATAGGGATGGATCCGGATGGTCGCTAGATAGAACTCAACTAAAATGAAGACATTCAAACAATACTACAACACTATCCTGAATGAAGGAGGTGCCGCGGGTCATATGGCTCACCCATTCGACCTACCTCAAGTCAAGACAGGTAAGGATCTAGTGAGCTTCTTCGACAGAGCTGTTAGTTCTATTAAGACAAACCCACCTTCCGTTAAGATTGATGGTGTGAATGCTAGTTTTAGACTCATTGATACACCAGACGGTAAGGAGTTTGCACTCGATAGAGGTAGCATGAAGCCTTTAGACCTTGAAGGTATTACAATTGATAAGCTTGTAGATAGATTTGGTGAAGGTCACGGAATGGTTAACGCTGGTCGTACACTGTTAACCATTATGAACGAGTCTATAGATGAAATCACACCTGAACTTAAGCAATTAGGTATGTGGGATAACGCAAATAGGTTCTTTAATACGGAGTTCGTACAAGGTACTACTAATGTGTTGCAGTATGATAATGATTTTCTTGCTATTCACGGTATCAACGAGTTTTATCAAGCTACTCCTAGAAGGAGAGCTAGTAAAGAGGTTGACTATAGCCCAAAAGTACTTGATTCACTTATTAAAAAGCTTGATAAGAATGCAGAGCAATATAACTTCAAGGTATATGGTAGTGTACCTGCTACCTTAACTAAGCAGCCTAACTATACTCATGTGCTTAATAAGAACTTCAACGTCAATGTAGGTACAGAGAGGATTTCAAAACCCTTACGCGACTATCTTAATGAGGCTAATAACCCATTCGGTGATAAAATTACATTACAGGACGGTAAGAAGGTAGGAGCTCTTAGCAAGTTTGTATATTTACAGATTCTTAACGGTGTACCGCTTGATACATTTATAAAAGATGAAGCAGATCATCAAAAAGCTATTGACGGTGCTGCGATATACCATGCTACTAGGCTCTTAGGTGATGAGTTACTAACAACCTTAACGTCAGACATGGGAGACGTTAAATATCACGAGGGTATCGTTATAAGAGACCCAAAATTCCATAGTGCGCCAGTAAAGGTTACCGGTGAATTTATTATCGGTGGTATGGCGTCTCAATTTAGAAAAGAGGATGAAGAAATGACCCCTTACTACTCTAATTACGTTACAGAACCTCCTGCGAGAGGGGATTTTTACGGTAGAGGTCGTTTTCAGCAAAGTACTGACCCGATCGGTGAAAGCTTTGACGATGTATATAACAGCGTAATGTTAAAGGAGTTTGAAGAGCCGGCTAATGAACAGGTTGTTGTTATATACCCGGGTAGATTTCACCCGTTCCATAAAGGTCACTCGTCTGTCTATAATAAATTGACTCAAAAATTCCCTTACGCTGATGTATACATTACAACTTCAGGTAAGACCGATGATGGTACATCACCGTTTACATTTGATGAGAAAAGAGAGATGATGATCTCTGCAGGAGTGGATGCTGATAAGATTGTTCAAGTAGCGTCACCTTATATAGCTAAAGAGATAACTGAAAGATATGATGGCGACAATACTAAGGTAATTTACGCTGTGTCACAAAAAGATATGGAGGGTAAAGATGCGAGGTTTAAGTTTGGTACCAAGCGAAACGGCGAGCCTAGCTACTTTCAACCTTTTGAAAGTGTAGGTGAGAGTGAATATATGTCTAAACACGGGTATGTCGATGTTTTACCGACAATGGACTTCAAGATTAACGATGAGAGTGTTCGTAGTGCTTCAGAAATCAGAGATATGTATAAGAATGCTGACGATAGCCAAAGGCTAGATCTTATACAGAGCTTATATGGGTCTAGAGACCAGAAAATAAAGGATATTTTCGATAGTAAGTTAGTTTAATTAAGCTCTTTTTAATAGCAAACTGCTATTTACTTTTTGTTTGGTCATTCACCATCTTCAATCTCAGGAGCATCGACCTTAAAGTTTAGAGGCCTGATGCCTTTAGCACCTGCAAATCCAGTATCTTCAGCAGTAGCAGAGTCTTGCTCATCTTCCACTTGCTCATGATTATCTTGATAATCTAGGTGATGGAATACTGAAGAGAGGTAATCAGACGCTTTTGTAATCTTTGCTGCAACCCAACCATCTAAAGAGTCAACATTAGCCATATGATCGAATAACTTTGTTGAATACTCAGCGGCTTTCAAGAGATCAGCTCTTGCCATATCAACCTCACCATCATAATCGTCCTGGTCACATTCATGATCTACCTCACCGGCTTGTATATATACTGTTTCATCTTCAGCAACGCTACGGACATTTGGTACATGGCGTACACTTGAATGAGGTGTAGTACTACCAATTGATGTTACTCTAATCATAGAAGGTGTACCGTGACCTAAACCAAGATCGTCTTCCTCAGGAACCTCTTCATCATTAGGATTAACATAGGTCGGATCTGATCTAAATTTCGGACCACCTCTACCATCTGAGTCTGCATCACCTTTACGGAGCTGCCCACCTTTTGTATAGTGTTTACCTTTAGGAGCTTCTTTTGCTTCCATATATGCTTCAAATATGAGTCCGGATTCTACTTTAGCCATAATATTATTTATACTATCTATTAAATAATTATATGGAATTTGATAAGTTGTATAATCAGCTCATGGAAACACTAGAGGAAAGTGCGGGGGAGCGTAAGTATGCAGAGGAAGATGCTGAGTATAGAGGTAGAAAAGTTACTCTTAATAAACCTATGCGCGGCGACGTTAAGAAGTTTAAAGTATATGTCAAAGATCCAAAGACAGGTAACGTCAAGAAAGTAAACTTCGGCCATGGCGGTACATCCGCTAAAAGAAAGGGTGAGAAGACAATGAAGATTCGTAAGAGTAATCCAAAAGCTCGTAAGTCATTTAGAGCCAGACATAATTGCGATAATCCTGGACCTAAAACAAAAGCTCGTTACTGGAGCTGCAAAAAGTGGTAAGTTATGAGTATTAAGACTGATGTAAATACCCCGTACCCAACTCTCAACTACATGAAGTATGTTGAGATTGAAAATGATTCTCGTTACCCTGCTGTAACCGGCGGGAAGGGTGAAGGTGTCTTTAATAAATCGGCCATTTTAGTACAACCAGTTGACCCGTTTGGTACAGGTATTGGTAGTGGTACAGGTCAACAAGAGTATGTGGAAAAGTTTGGTGCTAATCTAAGCGTAGGTAGTGATTTAGAGACGGTATGGGAACCGGGTGGACTATACGAATATCTAACAACGGCGTCAGTTGTATCAGCTGTAAGTAACGAGCCCGGTGATACAGCTTCCAGCGGTACCGGGGCTAGATCTATTGAATTGCAAGGATTAGATGTAGATTATAATATCATTACTGAAACTATTTCAACTGGTGGTACAGGTGGAGGTGCACCTTCTTCTCAACAGTTTTTAAGAATATTTAGAGCTCTTGTTAAAACAGCTGGTTCTTCAGGTACTAATGAAGGGGATATACTCGTAAAAGCTGGTCCAACAACCGTTATATCGATAGGCACGCACGGTACTGGAGCTAATAAAGAAGGTTTTGGCCAATCTCAAACTAGTGTATATACTGTACCGGCTGGTAAAACAGGTTATCTAACTCAATGGTCTGTAGGGTCGAGTGTTTATAATTCTGGTATACAGGCTTTCTTAATGTTATCTGAAACTAATGACGGGCCTATTATGAGAGCGAAAGATATCATGTTTCTTAATAATTACTCAATAAAAGATTATAAAGTACCTCTAGAAATACCAGAAAAAGCTGATGTTGAGGTCAGAGCATATGACAGTGCAACCGGTACACCAGTATCTACTACTTATAACATAATTTTAGTAGATAATTTACCAGCCTAAATAATATTATGCCCTATAAGACGAGAAAAATTGGTAGTAAGTACTGTGTTTATAAAAAAGACAGTGGTAAAAAGGTTGGTTGTACCAAGGGTACAAAAGAGGCTTTAAAGAAGTATTTAGCTGCTCTACATATTGCAGAGGATGAATTAGAGATTGGTTTAGGCTCATTTAAGACTTTCTTTAAGCAAAGAGAGGCTAGTGCGGAGGATGCTCAAGATAGGTGCAAGAGAAAGGCTGATCAGGTTTACGGTAAAAAGACCTCTGCTTATAAATCAGGTGCTATAGTAAGATGTCGTAAAGGTAAAATTTGGAAAAAGAAATGAAGTTTGACGATCTAGTAGAAAGATACCTTACTGAAGCTAGTGACAGCTTGCATCAGTGGTTTAAACGTGGAGGCACTGATCCAAAGACTGGTAAGAAGTTTAGTGGGTGGGTGAATTGTAAGACAGGTGGCCCTTGTGGCAGGAAATCTAAAAAATCAGGAGGTAGTTACCCTGCGTGTAGACCAACAAAAGCCGCTTGCAAAAAAATAGAAGGCAAGATGTATAAGAAGAAGAGTTCTAAGAGGGTTAATTGGAAAAAAGGTAAGAAGTAAATAAATAATCTCATGAGTGGAGTTGTACCAAGGACAGGCGAAGTAAGTGTATCATGCATGAATTCAGTGAGAAGGTGCAGACCTAATCAACAAAACCGGATTGTTGAAAATCCGAATACTTACCTTACCGGTAGCCAGCAGTTCTATAGAAACCAGGCTGCTATGCGCTGTTTTAATGGTGATGATGAAGGTTTAAAATTTTCCGAATTTAGGGCTGCTCAAGTTATAACAGCCTGTATACGTACAAAATCCGAAACTTACGCGTATTATTATGGTAACAACGATGATGGGAAGGTATTAGCATGTATTCGACCTAATACTATCAACACAGACGGTGCCGTTAGATACTACGGTTTCCGGCTCGATAGTGAAGCGTATCAAATATGTACCGATAATAACAAGAAAACGTGGAACAATCTGCAGGGAGGGGGCCCTGGTGGTTGTGGTGGTACGCAATACCCGTCTGGCGCCTGTCGCGAATATCGTGTCCGTTTAAAGGATAATACTTCAGGTGCAGTCCTAGCTAAAAGGGTCTACGTCTTTTACGACGACGGGGACCGGTTATATAGCTGCATACAGGGCAAGGACGGTGTTGTCCTTGATTGACCAGGGCTTGTCCTTGATACTAGAGGTTAGCATATTAAATAGCCATATGCACTTTCAGAATGTATTATATGAGATAAGCAGGAGATTCTTATACACCATAAATTACACTAATGATACAGGTGAGCGGGTGTATGCACTAGTAACGACATCTCCAGAAATTGTTCCAGAGGACATGCTATCTAAAGTGTTAAGTGGTACAGAGCTCGAAGCCGGTGCAGGTCTCGAGGAATTTGTCTTTTGGGATCTATTTACAGAAACCGTGTTACGTATACCAGTACGGGGACGTGATATTAGTTTTAAATTTGACAGACTTGATTTATTCTCTGTTGAAGATCCTGAAGATCTCTTATGTATTACAGACCAGGGTGCCATAGATAACTATAATATCGAGATTGTCGGTATACATAATAAGCGGAGACAGGCTATTATAGATATACAAACTGAATTATGCGCTGATTATAAGATGACATTCACAGAGGAAGAGGTAATGTATTATATTAACCTTATTAATACTCACTACTTTGCGGAGTACGAACCACATCAAACATCATACCCAATAAAGCTGTGCATGTTACTCAAAAGCACTCCTTATAAGCTTTTAAGAGGGGAAGTAGTAGAGCAGGATTTAAATACAGCCAAGGATCAGTGGATGTTAGTTATTAAGCATCATATTGAAAAAGCTAAAAATCAGTTAGACCTCGAGGTGGCATTATTAGATAAAGAAGCTGATACGTACGAGTATGACCTAGAAGAGATTGAAATCATAAAAAATTTACTCGATGAAATTCCAGAAGATTTTATAGATGATCTGGATGAATGTGTTACATATAACGATCTACTCGAGACGTGGCCACCGCTTTTACTACCGGCACCACCGTTCATTATTGACCAACCATCAGGTATGAATGTTTTTGATAAGCTTAGAAACCGTATCGAGCGGAAATTTTATGATTGATCTATCTAAGAACATACACTATGATGAGATTTTTTTAGGGCAAATTCAACTACGTCTTGGTAGCCTTAATCTCGCTAGCAATGAGCAACCTAGTGATGATGGTGTAAGGGATATTATATCAAGCTATTATGATCTTAACAAGAAAAATATATCGATAGGATTTGGATCCGGGGATGTGCTAAAGAGGATTATAGATCTACCGGAGGTGGATCACTTATATGTAGTTGAGCCTACGTTTAGAGGCGCGATGACATATGCTCAAAATAAAGGTATAGCATATATACCATTAAATTATACTAATTTTAATGAGATGTCCTTATCGATGTTTCCTGTAAATGGTATTATTTATATAGCAAATCCGAATGGTAATAATGGTCACAGTTTTAAAAAAGAGGACCTGCTTACTATTATTAAACGCAATAAATTAACTATCTTAGACGAGGCATATGTTGAGTTTGGAGGTGAATCTCTTATGGCTGATGTAGGTGACAAGTTAATAGTTTTAAGGACATTCAGTAAGAGTTTAGGTATGCCTGGTATTAGGTGCGGCTTTGCAGTATCGTCAGAATCAAATATCAATAAATTAAAAAGACATGATTTAATATACAACTCTACTAATTTAGCATACCGCATTCTAAAAGAGAAGATTGATC
>Ga0181400_1000580_pt1 | contig 15776 bp, 17 predicted proteins | sample 23SPOviralmetaG_FD_130129 | JGI IMG/M metagenome (GOLD analysis project Ga0181400, IMG submission 130129) | Marine viral communities from the oligotrophic San Pedro Time Series (SPOT) site, San Pedro Channel, CA, USA - 23 SPOT_SRF_2011-06-22 | ecosystem: Environmental > Aquatic > Marine > Strait...
GTCAAGGCACAACAGTATGGGCAGACATTGTAAAAAAAGAACTTGAAAAACATCTTGGTGAAAAGATTACACTGCGTTTGATTCCAGGTGCAAGAGATATTCCGGGCATCAATGCTTGGCATAATGATCTACGCTTTGACGAAAACACAATTGTTGTTACACATGGTGGTAACGGTGTAAGTTTCTTGCAAGAGCAAGTTGACTACAACTATGCTGAGTATGACAGTGTAGGACTTATGAACCTAAATATCATTGCTGGCAAGCGTATTGGTGATGACATGAGTAAGCCACGTTTCCCAGCAGGTTCAGGCATGGTGCCAGAAGCATTTGCTATGACACTTATGTTATGTGGTCCAGACAAGAGTGTGGATGAATATATTGCATGTTTTAAAGAAAATGTAGTATGGGTAAAAGGTATGAGTGGTAGTGAAAGACGTCTTGCATTCAAGCGTGGTGATCTAAACGGCACTCGTGAGAATCCAGCAACATATCAAAAGCATGTTGAGCCAGATACCAACGCAGAACTTTGGTTCCATCATGGACTGTTAGATCCAACAACAGGCAATCATGTTGATGACACTAACTATCCAGCAGGTTATCAAGTTGAGCAAATCTTTGAAGCACGTTGGGGTGTAGCACCTAGTGGTGAGTTTTATGATGCATATAAACTTGTTAAAAGTTTCCGTGATGGACTACAAAAGGCTATCTGGGTAAACAAAGGAAACGAAGAACTACGCAAGCGTATGATTGCTGCAATGAATGCAATGAAGAATGACGCAGACTCAATGGCTGCTATTGAAGCAAAGAACGGTAAGTATGAGTGGTTCATTGGTGAAGAAGGCGATCAAATGCGTGACACACTAATGACTTTTATCACAGAAGATGCACTAAAGAATCTAGTTAAGTTTAACAAAGAAGCACTAGGGCTAAAGAGTATCTACAAAGCGCAACTTGTAAAATAAATGAGAAGTAACTGGGATCGCATAAAGCCTAGAACTAGTTATCATTTTGATCCTTTCAAAAATGACCCAGCATATGACGCAATGCGCTATGTTGGGCGTTTTGAAGGAGATTGGAGTGACGAATTAGCACAAACTATTGCAAGCAGTAAAGAAATTACTTGGCGTAATCGTAACCCTGTAGACGGAACAAGTCCTGACATCGAACTTGAAGAATATGATCTAGTTCGCAGTGGAGCGAATACCGACCTAAAGTTAACGAACCTCGAATATGAACTACTACCTGTGTTTCAGCGTATGACCGCAGCACTGTGTTTAAAATCAAACACAGAAAAGCCTATACAAAGTCGTGTACATGTTCAACACCCAGGACAAGTTTGGAACTTACATATAGACAAACTTGAGAAATGGAATAAAGAAGATCCACACAGTGTATATCGCTTTATGGTAATGCTCAACGATTGGGAACCAGGACACTTCATACAATACGGAAACTTTGTCCACACAGGTTATAGAGCAGGTGAAATTTATAGTTTTGATTGGTATAACACACCTCACTGCACAGCGAATGCGGGACACGGTCCAAGGTGTACGCTGTTAGTTACAGGTATTGCAACTGAATCGACACTACGCTTGTTTAGCACCTATAATAATGTGCTAAAGACAAGAAAGATTTAAAAGAACTCTTTCTTAATGCTTAATTTTTCGATATTATCTTTATATGAATTATAAAGAACTCAAACAACTTATCCAAAAGCATACTTGATTAAGTGGCAAAGAAATGTACTAGGATACAACGCTGTTGATAAATAATGAAACCAACTATTGAACATTTAAACAAGTTAATTAGCAAATACCCAGATAACTTTATAATAATATTTTTTCAATTCGGTTTAGGAGGTTCATCTTTATATAGGATTTTAACGTCCCATAGAGAATTATACCATTCTTTTAAAAATGCAAATCAAGTTGATTATGATGATCCAATAAGATATCCAGATTCTATAGAAGGTTTTTGTATACAACCAGATCATAAGTTATCTTTCAAAGAACAACATATAGCCTGTGCTCATGTAGATTTACATGTCTTACATAATCCATATAATCCTTTTTTAGAATATTTTAGGATTATAAAAGAAGGAAAAACAGTAGTTCTTAGATCACACAATTTCTCTTTGTATGAAAAATTTAAAAATTGCAGGTGTATTTTTATAGTAGAAAATGAACCTTCAGATAGGTTTACTATTAGTAATAAATCAGGAAACCCTGAATACATACCAGAAGAAGTTTACATAGTAAATAAAAGTAATCTTATGTCTAAAAATTATGATACTTTTTTAGAAGAATACTTGAAAATTGTTTTTGAATTAGATTTAACTCCTAGGATCAATTCAGTAAGATCTTTTATATTAATGTGGTTAGAGAGACAAGAAAGATTAAAAAGAAGTCTTTCTTAATGGTCAATTTTAAGATAATATCTTTATATGAATTACAAAGAACTAAAACAACTTATCCAAAAGCATAATCAAGCTTATTATGATAACTCTGCATCAATGATTACTGATGCAGAGTATGATCAGCTATATGATAAACTTGAGAACATGGAAAAAGCCCAAGGTTGGCGAGATCATGATTCTCCTACTAAACACGTAGGCGGTGCTGCAGGAAAAGTAACTCATCCATATAAACTATACTCTCTCCGTAAGATATATGAAGGAGAAGAAGAATTAGAATCTTGGATGAATGTCAAACTCCCTAAAATTGACGGTACTAACCTAACTCTTATTTATCGTAGAGGTAAGTTAAAGATGGGGCTAACTCGTGGTAATGGGGAACAAGGAACAGATGTTACACATCTTATAGGAATGTTAAAATGTGCGCCAACTAGAATTGATCTTGATTATGATGAAGTAGTAGTTAATGGTGAGTGTGTAACAGATAATACTGTTGAAAACTTTAGAAACTATGTGTCTGGGGCTCTGGGTCTAGACAGTCCATCAGAGTTTGCTCAACGTAATATAAAATTTATTGCTCATGATTGGTTAGGCGTTTCAATGGATTATGAACCTAGAATGAGAATACTAAAAAATGCAGGATTCTTCACTGTACTTGAAGAACAAGCATGGGATTATCCAAAAGACGGAATAGTATATCGTTGTAACTCTTATGCTAAATCACAGCAATTAGGTTATACTTCTAAATATCCAAGATTTGCGGTGGCTCTAAAACAACGAATGACTGAAATAGCGGTTACAACTTTGCAGGACGTGCTCTGGGTAGTGGGCCGTACAGGAACCGTTAATCCAACAGGTGTTGTAGACCCTGTTGTTTTAGATGACGCAACCATATCTCGTGTAACACTTCATAATATAGGCATTATTGAAGAACATAATCTTGGATTAGGTGATACAATTCAGATTGAACGTGCTGGAGGTGTGATACCTAAATTTATTGGAGTAGTACAACACTCTGAGCACAGAATTAAAGTTAATAAATATCATGCTGAACAGACCATTGGTATGCAAACAAAGAGAGATGGTCCTAGACTAATGGTTGCTGATAAGAATAATATAAATACATCAAAAGTTTTAGAGCACTTTATCAAAACTCTTGATATAAAAGGATTAGGTCCGGCTTCTGTACAGAAGATGGGACTTACTCACCCAGTAGATCTTTTTGAAGATCAAAACTGGAATAAACTTGGAGCTAACGGCTCTAAGGTCGAAGCCGAGATAGAAAGAACTAAAACTAAACCTTATGATATTGTTCTTGCTTCCCTTGGTATCTCTGGAGTTGGAAGACGAGCGGCTAAACTTATAGTCAGTAAGATTCCAGCATTTAGAAATCTAAGAGACATTGAAACCACAGAAATAAAAGGTATAGGTCCTTCTACTGTTGAATCAGTTTTATCTTGGCTTGACGAAAACGAAGAGTGGGTAAATACCCTACCTCTTCAACTTGAACAGAATGTCGCGGTTGAAGATGTTGTAGGAACCCCTGCTCGAAAAGTGTGTATTACAGGTAAGCTGGATATGACACGCGGCGATCTAGGTGATCGCTTAGAAAAGTTCGGATTTAAAGTAACATCAACTGTCACTAAAGATTGTTATGCTCTTATAACTGGCGGTGATACAACATCATCTAAGTATAAGCGTGCTGTTACTCTTGGTATAACCATCATTGACTATTGGTCAAGCCAAAAAAATGTGTTATCTGGTGATTTTTAATAAAAAGAAAAAGAACCAGGATACCAAAATCCGTAACATTTCAGTTGCTTGTTATAAAGTTTTTCTGTAATATCTCTATATAAAGTCAAGAGAAAAACAAACTCTTGAAAATTCAACAAAACTTAAGTTCAAGGGGAACAAATACATGTCTAAGTTTGAATACACTGATGAAATGGTTACTCGCATGCACGACGTTGCAGGCTCAGGTGTAACCGAAGAAATTATCGAATCACTCATGGGTGAGTTCGATTTTCCACGTCGTTCTGTAACAGCTAAATTGCGTAAGCTGGGTTACGACGTACCTAAAAAGCCAGGTGCAGCTCCTGTCTTTTCTGCTGATGAGACTGATGCTCTTGCATCTTTCTTGAATGCAAATTCTGGCAATCTGACTGCCGAAGAAATTGCTGACCAGTTTGCTGGTGGCAAGTTCACTGCACGTCAGATCAACGGTAAAGCTCTATCACTGGAAATGACCTCGCATGTCAAGCCAGCTGAAAAGAAGATTACCCCACGTACCTACTCTGAGGACGAAGAAGCTAAGATCACTTCAATGGTCGAAGGCGGATCTTACCTTGAAGAAGTTGCAGACGCAATGGGTCGTTCTGTAAACTCTATCCGTGGCAAGTTGCTGTCAATGGGCCTCAAGGCTCCTCAGCGTGACAAAAAAGCTGTTAAGTCTGACCCATATGAGGGTATCGATGATATGCTTGATCAGACTGTTGAAGAGATCGCAACATCTTTCGACAAAACAGTTCGTGGTGTCAAAACAGTTCTTACCCGTCGTGGCCTGAGCTGTGCAGATTACACACCTAAAGCTGCTGGTGAGTAATCACAACTTAACTTTTAAATCGTTAAGGAGGGATGGTGGTGACGCCATCCCTTATTTTATATGAAAAAAGCACAAGCATATACAGAATTTCAACAACTTACTGATTGTATGATTGGTAAAAGTTTTCCTTCGTCTATTGTAGACCAAGACTTCTTTCCAAAAGTTTCTGAAGGTAATAAAAGATTAATAAAAGATCTCTTAGACGAAACTGAAGAAGATTATCAAAGCTTAGAAAAACTTCTTAAAAGTCTTAATGTAAATACATATAGACCTAGTTACTCAGATCTTCGTTATGAAAACAGAAAAAGTCTTGCTCCTCTTTTAATGAATCCTCGTGATACAAATATGACATTAGGTAGTAAAATTATAAATAGTTTTTTAACAGCAAACAAAAACAACCCTTTTAACGTTCCTTTACGTAATAAATTTAATAACATACATGAAGAAAATTTAAGAGACTCTAAAGAAAATCCTATTAATTATGCATCTATAGTCAGGCTAGGTAATGATATAATAGTGGATAATAGCATGCATTCAAATACTCCTGAACACGCAAAAATGATAAGAGATATGTACGAAGATGAAGGGTATAGAATTCACTATTTAACTGCTCATGATTTAAAGTTTAAAAATGCAATTTCTCATTGTGACGCAGCGTTTGCAATACTAAAGCCAGGAGTAATAATCTCCCACGCCGAAGAACCAAGAGTAAATGAATTTTATAAAGGATGGGATGTCTTTACTGTAGACTTGCCTACAGCCTATTTTAACAATAGAGAAACTTTTCTTAAATTCAGTAGCGATAAATCAACAGCTAAAGGTGGGCAAGGTAATGTATTTTTCTCATTCCATAACGAAAAATATTGGGGTGATGAGTTTTTTCAGTTTTTAAATGCTTGGACCACGGAATGGATGCCTTATTCTTTAGAAACTTGTTTTGATATAAATTGTTTGGTAGTAAACGAAGAAAATGTAATTTTTTCTAACGAAAACTATGAATTATTTAAATTTTTAGAAAAACATAATATAAACCCTCATGTTTCAAATTTTAGACATAGATATTTTTGGGACGGAGGTATACACTGTATTACTTGGGACATTAACAGAGAGGGTAGTCGTGAAAATTATCTCTGATCATGTCGATAACTGGATAGATAGGCTTACTAAAATACAAAAGAGTGGGCATCCTATTTGTCCTTTTGCTAAAAAAGCTAAATATTGGATTTATCCATATGAAGATAGAGCTTCTCTAGGACTAAAGGCTAGTTTTTATGATTCATCTTTTGATCTTTATGTTTGCTTACCTACTAATCAGTTTATGAGTTTAGAAGATGCAAAATATCTAGAAGCAAACTGTAATAGACTTGGTAAAGACACTATTACTCTTTTAGATCACCCTGATGATCCAGGGTATATAGATGATATATGTACAAGTAATGGTAAGTATGTTATATTCTTAATACAAAGTAAAAAAGGCTTATTAGATGCACGTAGCTTGTTAAGAAAGTCAAGTTACTATGATAATTGGTCTGAAGATTATTATGAAAAAATTGTAGGTACAAATAATGACACCCTTCCTCTTAGATGACTTAGAAGATGCTACTCTTGATGCTGTTCTATCTATGGAGCCAAAAGTAAGAGTAGAATATTATCGTAAAATAGCTAGAAAATATTTTCCAGATGTAAAAGAAAACTCTGATGAGTTTGAAGAGTTGATTGAATATTATAATAGTTCTTTTTATGTAGAAAAAATGTATAGAAGTAATAAGTTTTTTCAAGAAAAATTCACGATAGTATATACTGACAAAGGTTTTATACGTAACATCATTGCAGATATGTATTATGCTGATGATGATCTCATAACTCATTAAATCATATCTTGCACAGTCCTCCTTAAATTGTTATAATTAGGCATAATTTACAGGAGATATCAATGGCAGAAATCACAGAAGCAAAAATTCGTCAAGCTATCTGGATGCTTAAATCGAATAAGACTAAAAAGTCTGTTTGTGAGCATCTTGGTATTGCTTATAATACAAAACGTCTTGATAACATCATCAAAGAATTCCACGAAAAATTAGAACGCGAAGCTGATTTAAAAAAGAAAGCTCGCAATAAGATCTTTACTAAAATCGAAAAACAAGGTATCGCAGACGCCTATCTTGGAGGTGAAACACAATCTGCATTAGCAAAACAGTTTCATATTTCTCCACAAAGAATCAAAAAAATTCTAATGGATATGAATGTACCTATTCGTGCTAGAGGCAAGGGTAAGGCTGCACAAGTAGATCATGTTGTTCAAGACTTAGAAGTTAAGTTTGTTCAAGGTGATAAAGTATTCCTAGCTGCAGAAAATACTTTTGCCGATGTTCGTGAAGTATATGATGAAGATTGGTTAGAAGCTCATGAAAATGGTTTTCAAAAGTATGTTGAGACATACCCCTTTAAGCCAGGACGTAATGGTATGTCAGGAAAGTATTTAGAACCTGCAGAAGGTATTCACTACGAAATATATTGGATGTTAGAAGGTGAAGTTTTACCTACTCGTAAACTAAGGTCTTTCTTACATCAACGTGAAAAAGTTAGTAAAGTTATTGAAGAAACAGGTAGAGAATCTTACCTTATTTATAAAACAGATGATTATGGCGGTTATAAAACTGTCACTCGTGATAAGCTATTTCCTGTTAAGGTTAGTTAATGGCAATTGACTTACAAAAGCTTACTCTGCGTAGATTATTAGATACGCAGAGTAATGATCTATATTCTAAACTATTGAATCAGTACTTTACTGGTATTAATTCTGTATTGTACGATAAAATTAAGTCTTTCTATAAAGCTAACACTCGTCTGCCTTCTACAGACGAGATTCTTGCGCTGCGAAAAGACACTGGATTACAAGAATATATTGAGAATCAAATTTGTTCTGAAGATAACCATAACGAACAAATTGCAGATGAATTTTTAGTAGCACAACTTCAAGACTATTATATTCGAGATGAAACCATTCATTTTATGGATAAATTAGTAGACGACTTAGACGATCTCGAAAAGGTTGAGGTTGTAGATAAGTTTCAAAATCATTTATTACACCTCAACCAAGCTATTCCTCATGACGACGAATTATACGATATTGCAGAATTAGACTTTTTTCCTTCTGAAGACGACTTTAGAATATACCCATCAGGGCTATCATCAGAGTTTGATGCTGTTAATGGTGGCTTTGCAACACAAGAACTTATTCTACTAGGTGGTAGACGGGGGTCTGGTAAGTCTATCATATCATTGAACTTAGCTATCAATAGATTTTTACAGGGTAATACTGTTGCTTTCTTTACAATTGAGATGCGTTATAAAGAAGTATATGACAGAGTATTAGCAATTGTATCAGGAGTTCCCTTTCTTGATATTTTTAGAAACCAGTTAAACGACACGCAAAGAATACAGCTTGCAAAAGCAAAATTTGATACATTCTATAAACCTTCAGAAAAGGTCGATGACTTAATGAAGCATTTAGAATATACAAAAGATTTTAAAAATTTTGAAAAACGCGTAAAAATTGAGAAACCAGATATGAAAGAGCATAGATTATTTATGATTGATGATGAATCTCTTACTCTTAATCGTATTGATCATTACTGTAATATGTTTGCATCAAAATACCCTAACTTTAATATGGGTGTTGTAGATTATATTAATATCGTTAAACACGATAACCAAAAAGATTGGCAAACACAAATCACTATTGCTGATAATCTTAAATCATTATCGCGTAAATATGACATTACAATGATTTCTCCTTATCAGATTGATGCTTCGGGAGAAGCAAGATTTGCAAAAGGTATCTTAGATTCTGCAGACAGAAGTTTTAACTTCTTTCCACCCCCAGAAACAGAAGAGCGTACTCTAGAGAATAAAATAACAATCCATACAACTAAGATGAGAAATGGCAGACACATGAGTTTTGACGTACACATGGACTGGTCTTGTGTTAAGATCAACCCTAATATGTCTGAAGTAGTAAGTGAAAAACCTCATGCAGCCGTAAAATTCGGATCAGACAAACAGGAAGGATCAAAAGACTTATGAAATCAAAATTAACAGCTTTTACACAATGGATGGAAACAGGGTATTATAAGAAAAATGGTCAAATTGTATGGGATTTATACCTACAACTCATAAGATATTGGGGTTGTATGTCAAAAGAAGAAAAACTATTCATGGATAAAAGTAAAAAAACATTGTTGATAGGTAAATAATGGATTTAGTTGATCTTTTAAATCGTAGAGGAATTGAGTATCGCAAAACTAATAATCCATCTGAGATTCTAATTAGTTGTACCAGTGGAGAGCATATAGATAAGTCTCCCAGCCTTTCGTATAATTTAGAAAAAAACATGTTTCACTGTTGGAGTTGTGGTTTCTCTGGTGGAATAACTAAATTTATGCAATCTATAGGTGAAACTATTAGGCTCGATGTCGATAGTAAACAACCTTTTAAAATAAAAAAACTCAAAGATAAAATTAGAAAACTAGTAGAAATTGATGAGATCCACTTACCAGAAGAACGTCATATTTATAACGGAGAGTTTAAAGGCATAAGTGGAAGTGTTATGAAAGAATTTCAAGCGTTTACAACTCAACACCTTGGGCTGAAAGATTATATTTGCTTACCCGTCTATCAATTTGGTAAACTTAAATTTATAGAAGGAAGATATGCAGGTATGGTTGCGGGAAAACCTAAATACTATCGTAGACCACAAGGTGCTCCTGTGTCGGAGATATTATTTCCTTTAGATAAAGTTAAAAATACTAACTATGTAATATTAGTTGAAGGTATATTTGATATGTTGAATATGTGGCAATTAGGATATAAGAATACTTTATGTATATTCGGTGCATCAAATTTCAATAGAAAAAAGCTAGAAATACTTGATCGTATAGGAGTAACAAGAGTGGACATATTAATGGACCCCGATGCCCCTGGTCAAATGGCTGCTACTAAAATTGCAGATCTATTAAATACTCGTGATATTTTTTCACGCAATATTAAACTACCCGTGGGTACAGACCCCGGTGATATAAATCAGAGGCAAGCGGAGAATTATTTAAAATGAATGAAGTATGTTTTGTATTTGCAAGTGCAGCAGAGAAAAATCCTGACAAAGTTATTAATAAGTATCTAAAAGGTGTAGAGTACGACACTAAATTTCTACACTCAGGATCGAAAGATAAGATTCTCAAGAAAGATATCGATCTAGATATGGAAGAACTTAACGGCTACAAAATTATGTGTCCTATTGGAGCAGATGCTCTTAAGTATGTTGCTGGTATGACAGGTATTCAGAAATATAACGGTGTATTTATTGAGAAGAAATATCTTCCTATTATGCATCCTAATATCTGTATCATCAAGCCACAAATGGAAGATGAGATTCAACGTGCGTTTGCACAGATTCCTAAACTACTCTCTGGAGAAGATTTACAAAAACATGAAAAAGATTATTGTTTCATCGAAACTCAGAGTCAATTAGATACTTATATAAAAGAACTAGAAGATGCAACAACACTAGTAGTAGACATTGAGACAACCTCCGTATCTCCTCATACAGGTGTTATTCTAGGCATCGCTATATCTACTAGACCACATCAAGGTTTGTATGTTTCAAGCGAACTTGTATACAAACACAAACAGTGGTTTCATGACTTATTCAAAGATAGAAAATGTATCTTTCATAATTCAAAATTTGATACTAATTATATGGAAACAGAGATTGGTTTTGAATTCCCTGATTATGAAGACACTATGTTGTTACATTATTGTTTAGAAGAAGCTGTAGGTACTCACGGACTTAAACCTTTAGCATTGCGATTTACAGATCTTGGTGATTATGAAAGAGAACTAGATGACTATAAGAAATCTTGGGCGCGTAAGAATAAGGTTAAACTAGCAGATTTTAATTATGGTATGTTACCTAGTGATATCTTAGCTCCTTATGCTTGCAAAGATGCTGATGCTACTTTTCAATTATACATGAAGTTTTGGCCTCTAGTAGAAAAAAGTGAAGAGTTTTTACGTCTCTATAAAGACATTCTTATGCCAGCAACCCATGCTATGAAAAGACTTGAAAAGAACGGTGGTCCAATTAATATTGAACAAGTTAATCACCTTACAGAGCAGTACACTATCGATATGGAAGAGTGTCACGAAGAAATTATGATGAGTGATGCAGTTCAACGATTCGAACGCACTCAAGGTAAGGACTTTAATCCTAATTCTACATACCATCTTCGTGAATTATTCTTTAATATTCTAAGTATGAAGGTGACTAAGAAAACAGAAACAGGAGCTCCGTCAACAGATAAAGAAGTTCTTGCAAATATGGGACACCCTCTAGCAGATGCGATTCTTGATTTAAGAGAAAAGAGTAAACTAGCTGGAACTTACATTTCTAATATTAGAAAAGGAGTAGATAAAGATGGTCGCCTTCGTTCTGGGTTTAATATTCATGGCACTACTTCTGGGCGTTTATCAAGTAGTGGAAATCTCAACTATCAAAATATTCCACGAGATAACAAAGACATCAAAAAGTTGTTCAAAGCAAGACCAGGATACAAGATAATTCAGTGTGACTTAGGAACTGCAGAAGTATATTATGCAGCTATGTTATCTGGAGATCAGTTTCTTCAAAAAGCTTTTATTGATAAACTCGACTTCCATTCTTATGTAGCCAAACAAATGTTTAATTTAGACTGTAGTGTTGATGAGGTTAAGAAAGTATATCCAGCTCAAAGACAGTATGCTAAAGCTATTACTTTTGGTATTATGTATCAAGCAGGTCCTGCAAAAATTGCAGAAACAGTCAATAAAGACGCTAAGTCTGGAGAAGAAATTTCTATCCCACAATCTAAGCAATTCATTAACAAATATTTTTCAGAAGCTAAAGCTCTAAAAAAGTTTATTGATGGGTCAAACTCACAAATCGAGAATCACGCCTTTATCTATTCGTTCTTCGGTCGTAAGCGTAGACTACCAGAAGCAAAATCTCCTAACCCAGGCGTATCTAAACATGCTATTCGGTCTGGAGTTAACTTTCTAGTACAGTCTGTTGCTTCCGATATTAATATTCTAGGTGTAGTTGATCTTATTAAATGGATCGAAGATAACGACTATCTTGACGCTATTAAACCATTTACAGTAGTACATGATTCTATTGTGTCTGAAGTTAGAGAAGACTTAGTAGATGATTATATTGAGAATGCTCGCAAATGTATTCAGATAGATCGTGGTTTATCAATCCCAAACTGTCCTATTAAAGTAGATTTCGAGATCGGACCTAGTTGGGGTGAGCTTGAAGACCTATAAAGATATTAAGTATCCTTTTTTTGGTTTATTCAAGAAACCAGAAAAGATTACTTTTAGTTTAACAAAAATTTTTGTACACAGAACTCTGCAGAGCCATCAAGAAACTATAGATGATAAGGCTCTGGAAGGGGATTATTTTGCAAGACTATTACAAATAGATAAACGATTAACTTTTGATTGTACTTGTAAAAATTTAGCACAATTAATTTTTCAAAGACCTAAGTGGGGGATGGATTCAGAAGCAAGACCTCATGATATATCTGATATGTTTTATCATACTTCTTTAAAGCTTCCTGTTAAAAAGGTGCGAGAAAATTTTGTGTGGTTTGATAAAATTTCTTATCCATTTGAAATACCGACACAAGAAGATTTAGAAATCCCCAAGGATATCTATGGAGTTTTAATAAGTTTAGAAAATGAATGGTTTTTAAGAGAATTTACTCTGAGTGATAAAAACGTAGGCATAAGAAAGAAAGTGTTATTATGAAGATTTTGATATGCGGATTACCTGGCAGCGGTAAAAGTACACTAGCAGAACCTTTTGCTAATCTTATTGGTGGTGTTTGGATCAATGCTGATGTCGTCAGAAAACAATACGATGACTGGGACTTTAGTGTAAAAGGAAGATTACGTCAAACTATGCGAATGTGTCATCTGGCAGATGGCGTTGTAATGGCAGGTAAAATAGCAGTGGCAGATTTTGTTTGCCCCACACAGCTCGCTAGAGATTGGTTTAACGCTGACTATACTGTCTGGATGGATACCATAGAAAAAAGTCAATACGAAGATACAAACATCATGTTTGTAAAACCAGACAATTACGACTATCACGTATCATCATGGTTTAAAGACACGCACACAGAGCTTGTAAAAGTAGTTAACAACTATATGCTTGCACAAGCGGGAAAACCTACGGAGAGATTATAATGACTTTTGATTCGACAAAGCCTACAGTACAGTTATTGGGGAGATGGCAGCCCTGGCATGATGGGCATACAGCCCTATTTAAACGTGCAATTGAAAAAACCGGTCAAGTTGTAATAATGGTACGCGAAATGCCTATTAATGAAAATAACCCTTGGGGTTATGAACAAGTTTGGTACGGTATAAGAGACGCACTTCAAGCAGCAGGATTTAATTATACAGAACATTATATCATAATGAAAGCACCTAACATAGTTGATATTACTTACGGAAGAGATGTAGGCTATACAATAACACAAGAGCACTTAGGGGCTGAAATAGAGTCCATATCAGCAACAAAGATTAGAAATGCAAATAAGTAAATTAAAGAACGCAGGAAAAAATGGTTGGTATATCGGTGACTTTGACGCTGCTGTTATTAAGTCAACTGCTGTAGAAGTGTGTTATAGTACAATAAAACAGGGATACACAGACCCTCACTACCACACTAAGTGTACTGAAATACTTTTAGTTACTAGAGGTAAAGGTATTATAAACGGTAAAAAAATAAAAAAAGGTGATATAGTAGTCATTAATCAAGGCGAAATAAATGATCTTATTGCTAAAACAAAAAAATTTACTGCTGTAGGAGTAAAGATTCCCGCAGGCGGAAGTGATAAAGTTAGAATATGATAAAATTAACTGTAACTCAAGTGCAACACTACAGCGATTCGATGTTTCGTATTCGTACTAATAGGCCTAATTCTTTTCGTTTCACTGCCGGAGAGTTTGTTATGATTAGTTGTAGAGAGGATAGTGTAAAACGTGCTTATAGCATTACAAGCGGTCCAGGAGAAGATTATTTAGAATTTTTAAGTATCAAAGTACCTAACGGACCACTCACTAGTGAATTAAGTAAATATGAACCAGGAGACACCCTGTATTTAAACGAGCGTACTACTGGCACACTCACATTAGCCAATATTGAATTGGGAGGAAATCTTTGGTTATTAGCTACAGGCACAGGAGTTGCTCCTTTTATTTCTATTCTAAATGATGGTTATACCTATGAGCAGTTTGATCAAATAAACCTAGTATGGAGTGTTCGCAAGTCTAAAGATTTAACTGTATACAACAAAATGTTAGACTCACTACCTATTAATTTTATACCTGTAGTAACACAAGATAAGACTTGGACAGGACTTAACAAACGCATAACTACTATGCTTAGTGCAGGAGTATTATTAACAGACTTAAACCCTAGTGAAAACAAAATAATGATTTGCGGAAGTATGGATTTTAACACGGATATTAAGTCAATGTTATCTGACTGGGGATGGCAAGAAGGAAATAACAAAACAGCAGGAACTTTTGTACAGGAGAAAGCGTTTGTCTCAAAATAAAACTCATGTAAAAAAGATATATTTAGCAGAAAAGATTTACATCAAAAAAGAAGATGTTGTTGATGTAGATCAACTTTTATCTCTATATACGTATGATAATGGGGATGAGTGGTTATCTACTATATCAGAAGATGATGATTACTACATTGTGCCCTCTAACTCATATCATAAACTAACGTGGGATGAACTAGAAGATGATCGTAATTTTACTCAAATGGATGATGAACATAAATTTGTAGGAGAACTAAGATGGGAACAACAAGAAGTAGCAGATAAATTCTTATCTAGAGGTAGAGCTAGATCTGGCATATTACAAGCTCCTTGTGGGTGGGGGAAAACTTTTACAGGTTGTGAGATTATCTCTAAAAATAACACTAAGACCTTAGTTATGGTTCATACTAAACTTTTATTTAGACAATGGATTGAAGAATTAGAACGCCAATTACCTTCAGCTAAAATAGGAAAAGTAGGTGATGGATTATTTGATATACAAGATATCACAGTAGGGATTTATAAATCTATTTACAACAGAAGAGATGAGTTAGAAAATGCTTTTTCTACAGTCATAGTAGATGAGGCTCACCTTTGTCCTGCAGAAATGTTCTCAATAGCCTTAAACTCTTTAAATGCAAAAGTTAAAATTGGTATTTCTGCAACACCAAAACGTAAAGACGGTAAGCATGTTTTCTTAGCTGATTATTTCTCACCTTACATGGTAGAAGCCCGTGATCCAAGGCAACTACAAGATCCTATAGTTCAAGTTAAAAGAACAGACTTTAGATTTCCTGTAATTGACCCCAAAAGAGATTGGTCGCGCCAGCTGAACAAACTTTGCGGCAACAAAGATTACTTGAAAGCTATCGCTAATTTTGCCAAAAGTCAGATAGTCTCTGGTCGTTGTCCTCTTATTTTGGGTGAAAGAGTGCAAATGTTAAAAGATTTACAGGAATTAATTCCTGATAGTATATGTTTAATTGGAGAAACAGATGAATCAACTAGAAAAGATGTTCTTTCGGGGGTTGGAGGAAAGTATAAAGCAGTCTTATCAACAAAACTTTTTGATGAAGGGATTAGTTGTCATAGGCTCGATACA
>Ga0181400_1000581_pt1 | contig 15751 bp, 15 predicted proteins | sample 23SPOviralmetaG_FD_130129 | JGI IMG/M metagenome (GOLD analysis project Ga0181400, IMG submission 130129) | Marine viral communities from the oligotrophic San Pedro Time Series (SPOT) site, San Pedro Channel, CA, USA - 23 SPOT_SRF_2011-06-22 | ecosystem: Environmental > Aquatic > Marine > Strait...
GACCGGCCAGGAAAATTTGAGGGGGGGGGGGGGGGGGGGGGGGGGGGAAGAACCCGGGGGGGGGGGGGGGGGGGGGGGGGGGGGAAGGGGGGGGGGGGGGGGGCGGGGGGGGGGGGGGGGTAGGAAGTTGGAGGCGCCAGTTGCCGATCACATAGAAGTTTGAAAAGTTGCGAGTAAGAGCTGGCGCCAGACCCGTGTGCACGAAACCCCACAAGAGGGCGTGGCAGTGAGGAGGCGGGGAAAGTGGGGCGCCAAGGAGTCGAGCCAGTCGCCCTCGCTGCCAATGCTGTACGACGACCGGTATGACGAGGAAATAGATCTCAACCTCAAGTGCTACACGGACATTGGGGGATACGTGACGTACCCCACGGACTCGCCCAACGCCACGTGGGCACAGCCAATGATGCACCACATTCCCGTGCGCCGGTGCGTAGTGCGCATCCCCGATGGACTGAAGCCGGGCGACAAGTTTGAGCTCCAGACGTCGCCGTGGCGCAAGGACCGCACGGTCGCCATCATCAAGGTGCCCGACGGGCACACTGGCGGCGACCGGCTGGAGGTGTGCTACCACTCGCATGACGCGTCGTGGTTTGCGGAGGTGCCGTGCGGCCTCAGCCTGGGTGAGACTCAGAAGGCGCACCGCGCGCACATTCACCGCAAGCTGCAGGAAATGTGCGACGACGTGCCCGAGGTGGCCGCGGCCTTTGAGCTGGGCTGCGACGGAGGGTACGAAAACGCGCTCTGTCGCCACTTTGGCGACGTGGCGCCGATGGACGACCCCCCGCACGACATGGACGAGTGCATCCGCTTCAGCAGCGCCTTTCAGAAGATGTGCATGCAGCGCTTCCGCGTCAGCCGCGAGGGCGACCACATGTACGCGTACAACACGTTTGCGATGCGGCGGTTTGTCAATGCGGTCGACGAGGGACGCGCGCGCATCGCCAACACGACGCAGCAGCAGGAGTACGACATGGCCAAGGGGGATATGCCCAAGCTGACATAGAATAAGAGCGCACAGACAGTGCGCGCGGCATTTCATTTTCTTTGTGTAAATGTGGCGTCGCCGCTAAAACTGTGCGTGGACACGCGTTCTTCCCCCACACACATACACACACAAGCGCGCGGTTCTTCCCAATGCCCTTAGGCTCCGCGATTGGATGCTAACGCCAGAAGGCCTGCTGCTTGGGGCTGCCGGCACTGTACTCCTTGCTGTGCTACTCACGATGGTGATGGGCAACGGGCCCGGCGACGCGTTTGGCTTGCCGCAGGCGTCCGCCTAAGTGTCGCGGTCGGTGTCGGTGCCAGTAACTTCGTACGTCTTCGACCAGCCAGCAATCGCCTCGTCGCCCCCGCCGCCATTCGGCACACTGAAGCCGTGTTTCCTATAGAAGCTGGCAGATTGCGGGTTGTTGAGGCACGAACCGCCGCTTACGATCAGATCGAAGCCCCGCGTGGTCTGCAGATTGCGCAGCTCCTCCTCTAGCCGCGCCCACATTGCATCCGCCACGCCCCTTTTGAGGTACAGCCAATGGGTGGCGAGCACGTGCACGTGAAACCTCGCGGCAGTGCGACTGGCGGAAGACACGAGCAGCATGCCAATCGTGTCGTCTTCGGAGATCCGGCCGCCGCGGTCCCCATTCAACTCGCGCCGGGCCTTTGCGTAGACCACCCACCCATTCGCGGCGACATCGGGCGTCGTCTTTTGCCTCTTGCCGCCAGCGGTGGGCGTCGCAGCGTCTGCCGGCAGCCTGTTCGTTACGGTGTTTTCCATCTGCCCATTGCCGAGCAACTCGCCCACCCGAACGCAGGTGCTAACAAACGCACTGAGCTCCGCGTGCAGTCCCGGGCGCATGTTGTCCAACCTTCGCACGTACACCTCGTACGCGTCGGTCGTCTGGGTGGGCGGTCGCCGCAAGGGCAGCGGCCGTGGCGAGGCCGGCGGCCGTGGTGAGCGCGGCGGCGCATCCGGCTGCCTGGCGGCTGCAATTTTATCGTAAGCTGGTTCAAGGCCTGCCGAAGATCTGGACCACACGTTGCCACCTTCGCTGCTTTCGTCGCTGCTTTCGTCGCTGCTTTCGCTGCTGCCTTCGTTGCTGCTTTTGTCATCGCTTGCAACCCTTCGAACGCCAGTAGCACGGCCACCCCCTAAAAAGTCGGAAAGCAGCGGGTCTTCTCCGGAATCGTTGCTGCTGGCACGGCTGGCACGGCTGGCACGGCTGGCACGGCTGGCACTGCTGGCACTGCTGGCACTGCTGGCACGGGGGGAGGTGTTCACCCTTCGAACGCGAGGGGCAGGGCCACCCCCTGGAACGTCGGACAACGATGAGCCGTCGTCGCTGCTAACGTCGTCATTGAGAACTGTAACTCTGCCAATTGTTTTAGTGGGGGCGCCAATGGGGGCGCCAGTGTGGGTGCCAACCGACGTGGACCGGTGGTGGCTGGCGCCGTGTAGGCTTAGGCGCCAGAGCTGTGGCAAAGACGGCGCCGACCCCGTGCGGCGCCGCATTGCCTTTTGTGTAGACGCGCCGCGGTTTTATTATTCGTGTGTACGCGTGTATCGTCTTATCACCACAGTAACACGCTGGCCCATTCCTCGTCACATGCGCTCAAACGTCTCACTGAACCCGCACTCGCAGTAGCGCGTCCACAGGTCGGTGGACGCGTCGTACTCTTCGCGCACGTACGCGTGCTCGTGTGCCGACGTCGTATCGTCGTCGCCGCCGTAGGCGCCGCCGTAGTCGTCGTCGTCGGACCCAGAAAGCAGAGGAAGGGAAGGGGGTGGAGGGAGTGGGGAGGGGGCGGCGCGTTCGGCGGCTCGTGCGCTCCCTCCTTGCAAAAACGACGGCATCTCATGCGCGCCCTGAGCGCGTCGATGCGCGCGCCGTTCTTCTTCCGCCGCGCAGCTGGCGCGGTGCTGCATCAGCCGATCGACGTCGCGCCTTCGACGCTGCTCGAGAACGCTCTCCTCCTCGGGAGAAAGCGTGCGTGGCGCGGGGAGCGCCTGCGCGCTGTCGACGAGCGCCTTCAGGTGTTGCAGATCGCCTCGCACCAGCCTCGTCGCCACTGCGGACTCGGCGGCTTCGTTGGCCAGGCGGGCGCTGTCGACCTCGTCCCGCTCGTCCACGAGCACGTCGTTGCAGCCATGCGTGACGCAGCGCACGTTGTGCTCGCAGTCAACCATCTCCGGGAAGAAGTCGATCTCCCTGTACCGGCGCTTACAGCCGACGCACCTGTACACGCACTCCGCCTGCTCCGGCTCGCGCCGACGGCCCATGCGCGCCCCGGCGTCCGCGCCCGCCACCCGCTCGTCCTTTAGCATGTGCCCAAGCCGCATGCGCACCACCGCCGCCAGCTGGGCAAAGTCGATCCCCCACAACGCCTCGCCCTCGCCGCCCTCGCCGCCCTCGCCGCCCTCGCCGCCCTCGCCGCCCTCGCCGCCCTTGCCGCCCTTGCGCGGCGCGTGCCGCGTCACGATGCCGCCGTCGCTTGCCAGCCTCTCGAGCACCGGGCAGACCATCCTCGGCGGCACCTTTTCGCCCAGGTAGCTGGCAACGTCCGATGCTGGCACGAGCAGCGCGTAGCCTTCGCATTCCGGGACCTGCAGAAGCGCGCCCACGACCCGCGCCTCCAGCGGCGTGTAAAACAGCGCGGCGACCTCGGCTGCCAGTAGCGCGTAGCGCTCCCACGCGTCTCGCGCGTCGTGCTCCCACACCAGAACGCGCCCACCGTTCAGCGACCGCGCATCAAAGTGAAGCGTGCGCCCCTCGCGGCTCGTGATCTCGCCGGCCCCTCCATTGGTGAAGATCCCCCGTTCGTTGAGCTCCCGTTCCGCGACGTTTGAGGGCGCGGACGGGTCGCGTGAGGTGATACGGTCCACGGCGATCAGCGGCCCCGATTCCGGTGGCAATTCGGGCCACCCCGCGCTCAGCATTGGGCCGCCTCCTGCCGCTTCGCAACCCCCCCCCCCCGCCACCTCTGGCGCCAGTCGTGCCCTCGCGCCTAACACCGCTCCTAAGTCCGCGCCCAACCCCGCGCCCAGGTCGCGCGGGCGCCACGGGCTACCAAGGGCTACCTTTGTCCCTTACCCCCACACTCTTCTTTTTTAAATCGCATACGGCACGGCCTTGCGTGCCACGCACGGTTTGAATGCAACGGGCCATTAGAAGAGCTGACGCACGAGGTCCGCCAGCGTGGTGCTCTGCGTCTGCACTGCACGTTCATTGACCCTTCCCGGTTGACTCATTTGGTGCGCAAGCTCTGAGTCGGCCGCAATCTGCCTCTCCGTCTCGTACAGTTGGCGCGCCAACTCCGCGTCGGCCTCAATCTGCTTCATCGCTTCGTCCGAGAGTTGTGCCACGGGGTTTAAAATGCAGCCCCCGCCGGATTGGCTATTCCGGTTCTCGCGCGCGTTGCGTTCGATTGTCAAGTCTCTGGTAAGCCTGTTGGCGAGGTCGTCGGGTGTCTTTCGAGTGGAAGCGCGCCTGCTTTTCATAAACGCTCTGCGCTCCGCAACGGTAGACCCCGATTTTGAATTGTCGCCTGACGCAGCTGCGGCCGTTGACGTCGGTTGCTTTTTTGCGCCTTGCAGCACACCCGGCCTCTGCGGCGGCAGGTACCAGAAATGGTTGTCTTTGAGGATGAGCACAAATTTTGGGACGCCCCTTGTCGCGTCCTTGTCGTCAAACTGGACCGGGTCTGGGAAAAAGCTCGCGACAAGCAGCGCACTGTTGATGGGACCACCAACCTGCAGTACGTTGAACTGGTGCACGATTACCTTTAGCATCATGGACGCCGCGTCAATCTCTGGGTAGCCCCCCCACTCGTCGGGATGCCTCATGATGTCGACGTATGGCTTAAACGCGGCTTCGTAGGATGGCAGCGGCCCCTTGCGTCGCCGGGCCACGGTGTGGCGGATAATCTGTTCGTGCTGCACAAACTTATCGGGGTGCTCTTGCATGTACTCGCAAATCATAAGGCGCATCATCGCGGCGTCCTTGATTTCGCGGCTGCCTGCTGGCAACCAGGCGGACGCCGCGCGGTAGCATCCGTGTAAGGCGTGGAAGAGGCACGAATTATCGGCCGGCACCCATGTTGCGCCGCTGGCCAGCCTGCCTTGGACGATCGTCCGCTCGTTATCGTCATGTGGATTAAACTCCCGCACGTACCCGATCGGTGCCACCGCCGCGCCAGCGCGCAAGCCGGCGCTGCGTGCTTGGACCGTGGCAACGCCGCCGGCTTCCGCCTTGGCGGCGCGAGCATACTTCAGCCCAACCTCAAGGACATGCGAGAGCCGCGGCTCTGCGCCCGCCGCCTTTAGGGGCAGCGACATGACACCGCTTCGCGCGTCTGCTCTCCTTTTAGCCTCAAAGAAGCGGGGGGGGGGCCGCCTTATTCATAAACCACCAAGTTCCGGATAGGCAGACTCACGCCTTCAACACGAAGGGTGACAGGTGGCGCGGTACGCTGTGGCATTCGCCACCACCCAAAGCGCTCCACCACGCCGCGCGCGAGGTTCTCATTGCACGCACCGTGGGCGGAAGAACGCCCGCGCGTGGGGGCAGAGCGGGTGCCGGAGTTCCCACTCGGCTTCTTCCGCCGTGCCCGTGTAGGGCGCCTCCACGCGGAGCACGTACGAGCGCGCGCCCGTCCTTGCATCGCGCAGCAGCACGGGACTGACCACCACCCGCACCCAGCCGTGCCGCGTCTTGCCGCTGGCGCTGTCCTGGAACGAGCAGCGCATCTTGGCAAACACCTCACCCGAGCCCCACTCAAAGGCAAAGACCGGGACGGCGCACGGTGGACGCGCCAGGTCGAGCAGGTCGTCCACGACGCGGTCGTTCCACTCGTGCCCCAGCGCGTTGCGCGCACAAATCACGTACGAGAAGCGGTCTTCGAGTTCGCGAACGAGCATGTTGAGGCGCTCCACCTCTACGCGCGCCGCGTCGGCCTTGACCAGGTTGGCATCCATGCTGTCTTGGCGACACAGCGCAGCAATCGACGCGCACCCGCTCTGCATGTGGGCCTGTGACGAGGCAGGGCCGTGCCGGCTCATGGGGCATAGGGGCATAAGCTGGCGCCAGAGGACGGCAGGCAGGCGCCAGGGGGCTGCGGCACCACGTGCACAAGGTGCTGGGTTCGCCTTCCGCGGGAACGGGGCGCCACGTTGACCGAGACCGCGACGCCGCGACGCCGCGACGCCGTGCCGTCAATGTCGTCCGATGCAGGGTCGACACGCGAGGGCGCCGTGCGCGCGTTTGCGGCGTGGGCGGGGGCATGGGAAAGGGAAAAGGTGGAGGGCATGCTAGAACGGATTGCAGCGCGGCCTTCGACCTTTGCGACCCTACCCGAGTCGTGGACGCAGAACGAGGCCTTCGTGAAGGACGCGGTCAGAGTGTCGCAGGGAGCCGTGCTTCGGCACGTCTCCTACTCCATGAATTCGGGACCAGCGTGGGAGTCTTTGATACTGGAGGTGCTCGAGCACAACACCTCTGGCCTCATGCACGCCACGCTTAGCCAGAGGAGCAGTAAGGACTTTATGATGCGCGCCGTCTGCATAATGGGGGGGGCGCTTCGCTGGGGTTCCGCAACAGTCCGTGCGGACGCGGACGTGGTGCTGGCGGCCGTTGCAGAGTCCGCGTCCGCCGTGAGGTTTGCGCACTGCTGCTTGCGCGATGACTCGGCGTTTTGGAGACAAGCAGTCGAGAAGAATGCGCAGGTGCTGATGTACGGAAGATTCTTGCACGAGCGCTTCGACCGGGACCTGGTGCTCTCGGCCGTGTCCGCGCAGGGCTGGCTGCTGAAGACCGCGCACCCGTCGCTGCGCGCAGACGAGGAGGTCGTGCGCGCGGCGGTGTCCGAGTCGAAGGGTGGGTGCGGGAACGCCCTGAAACACGCGAGCTCGCAGCTTCGCGCCGACCAGCGCACGGTGCGCTTGGCCGTGATCTCCAATCCCGACGCGATTCAGCACGCATCGGACACGCTGTGGAAGACCATCGACCGTCGCGACTTTGTTCGCCGCGCGGCGATCTGCCGCTGTTGGCCGCAAGCCAGGGTCGTGCTGATCGGCGCGATCAAAAGTCAGGGCGACGACGTGCGCTGCCCCTTTTCGTGGCTTGCGCGCGAGCTGATCGAGCGCATCCTCGACGAGATGGCGAAATGACGAGCGCGTAGCCATGCTGGCGTGGATGGGTGAAAAAAAAAAATTACAAAAAAGGTTACGCCCTGGCGCCAGGGCGTGAGCGCCCTGGCGCCACACCACCCTTTGCCGCAACCCATGTCCACTCACTACTACGAACACCCTGTAATCCGGGTGCAGGGGCGCCAGCCGATAGGGCGCCAGGATATGGGGCCCTTCCCGACGTTGGAGGAAGCGGTGGCGGCCGCACTGGACACGCTGAGTGAGAGGTTTGGTAAGCTTGATGTGGTCAATGCTCTAGAGGAGTTGTTTCGCGGGCGGGAGTGTAGGGTGCAGAGGGTGATGGAGTGGCTGCCGCGCGAGCTGGCAACGAACGAGGACTTTTTGAAGATGGCGGTCCACGTGCAAAGCGATGTGCTGAAGTACGTCCCCGATCACATTAAGGACAATGCGGATTGGGAGTCGTTTCTGCTGCATCGACTTCGCAATCGCGACACGAATGGCCTGCGGTTTGCATCGGAGCGCCAGAAAAACAGCAAGGACTTTGCAATCAAGGCGGTGGCCGCCTGGGGCGAGGTGCTCTTGCATTGCAACGCCTCGTTTCGGGCAGACATGGAGGTGGTGATTGCGGCTGTCCGTCAGAATCCCATTGCAATACGCTCAGATGTACACCGCAGCCTGTTGCGCTCCCGGGTCTTTTGGAAGGGTGCGATCGCGTCTCGACCAGAAGTCCTGCAGTTTGCGCCAACTTGGGTCCGCGACGACGCCGAGCTGGTGCAGCTTGGCGTGACTAGCCAGCCGCACGTGCTCAAGTACGCAACCCGCCGCGTGTCGGGAGATCCGAATACCGTGCGCGTGGCCGTCGCTCGCAGGGGAATGGCGCTTGTGCACGCTGCGCCCGCACTTCGCGGCAACCCGGCCATCGTGCGGCTGGCCATCCAAAGCGACCCCGTTGCGCTGGTGTGTGCGCGGGACGACCTGCGGTGCGACTACTCCGGCTTTGTGCGGCGCGCGGCGCTCTTCCGCAACTGGGTGCAGGCCAGGCTCATCCTTGTGGGCGCGAGGAAAGAAGGCGAAGACTCGCGCTGCCCCTTCTCGTGGCTCGGAACCGACCTGACGGCGCTGGTGCTGCACGCGTTTGCGGCCGCGCACACGGCCCCCACGGTATGGGACCGGTTCCTCTGCCCGGGAGACGGCGCCCGCCAGGCCTACTATGTGTGGTGAGAGCGTGTCTGTGCGTGTGCGTGTGCGCTAACAGTGATGTTGCTTTCGTTGGCTGTTCTAAAAACACGCTCCACACACGCTCCACACACGCTCCACACACGCTCCACACACACTCCACACACGCTCCACACACGCTCCACACACGCTGCACTAGTAGCTTTGGGTAGCCAAGGGTCTCTCGAGAGGCGCGCACGCGCGCCTGCATGCTAACTCTCCCTCCCGCTCGTGTGCATGCGCTGCTGCTGCTGCGGCAACGCAGTCGCTCAAGGGTGTCTCGGTGCGCCACCAGCCTGCCATGCAGCGGGCCCGTATCCTGTTTCCATGACGCCCGTCTTCCGCGTTTTGCAACAGGGCGACGTGATAATCCTCGAGGAAGCCGCGTGAGAATGCGCGCTGCATGAACTTGGTCTTCCGCCGCTTGGCGACCTCGGCCGCGACCGCGACGCTTCGCAGGTACTGCGACCAAGGGCTTATTTCCGAAGTCATCGTCCCGCTTCTTTCAATGCAGTCCTCGTGCTTGCTCTGCATTGTGCGCCGCTGGCACCAACACACACACACACACACACACACACACACACACACACACACACACACACAGTGCTCTAAAACACAATTTAACGCGCCGTCTTGCTTTTCAGAGCACTCTCCTCGAGTCGGGCAATCACTATGAAATGCTAGCCATTGAACCAACGCGATGCACCGCTGCTCACCCCGCTCTCCGCGGAGCAGTCTAAGATGTTCGAGCTGACGGATTCGACGGGGGGCAAGCTCTTCGAGACCATTTCCATTACACTCGTCTGCGACGAATGCCTCAAGACAGACACGCCGGAGAAGTGCGCATGACCTGTCGGGCAACTTGACGCATCACGCCACTTGCCACACTTTTCCATTTCAGGTGCACGCACAAGCTGGCCGAGTGCGCTGATCTGAACTGTCGAGAATCTATGCCGGTGCTCTGTTGCACTCAGTCTGCTCGTCGTGTTGCGCAGGATGCCGCGCTGGCTCTCGTCGCAGAAGATGGAGGTTGTGCGCTCGCTGCTCGCCGACGACCCAGCCATGCTGTGCGCCCGCGCCACTCCAACCCATCTGGCGAATGTGCAGCACTCGCGGTTTGCGCTACGGTCGGCAGGCTGCGCGAATCTATGGGCATCTCGGCCGACGCCACGACCAAGGCCTTCCCCTCTACGGACGTCGACCGCTTCATGAAAAACATAATGACGCAAATCCCGGTCGACATTTTCTGTCCCGTCTCGAGCGGCAACACCAACCACATCGTCGTGGCCATCGACCCGGCGGGCGGCGGCAGTTCCCAGTTTGCGATCACGTCCATTTGCCAGCTGCCCAACGGCGGCATCATGGTGCGCCGCCGCCTCCATGCTCCGCCTGCTCCGCCTGCTCCGCCTGCTCCGCCTGCTCCGCCTGCTCCGTGTCCGGCTCGGCCGTCAAGGGCCAGTTGCCCAGCCGCTCGCCGGGCCAGAGCTCGGTCAGGACCGCCGCCGCGAGCGCGTACGCGCCCGGTGCCTGGCACGAGTTTTTGAAGAATCTCGGCGTCAGCAGGGGCAGCACGCGGTCTGCGAGGTCGTCCGCGAGCGCCGCCTCCTCGGCCGTTCCCGTCGCCTTCCACCGCTCGCGCACCTCCGGCAGCCGCGCGTGCGCAAACAGCAGCAGCGCGCGCTTGCAGACCACGCGCGCCCGCGAGGGCGGCAGCGCGATGGCCTCTCGCATCGCAAACATGGCCTGCCGCACGGCCGGGTCGTCCGCGCCGTGCGTGAGCGGCAGCAGCGCCTCCAGCCCCCGCAGATGCCGGTCGAGCTCGGCGGACAGCGCCTCTTCGGCGTCGGCCGCGGCGTCGGCGTCCGCGCGCGCGCTCAGTGGCGGTCCCAGCAGCAGGGTTCGAAGCGGGAGAGGGGACGGAGACGGAGACGGAGCCTCGTGGTCGGCCATGAATGCGCAACCGCGCGTCCACCCCCGCGCCCCTGCAGCCTCTGCGCCCCTGCAGCCTCTGCAGTCCCTGCAGCCTCTGCGGCTGTGCGCAGGTGCTCGGTTGCGACGCGCTGCGCACCAAAGGTCGCCGCCCCCGCCCACCCGCTTCCCGCGCGCCCATCTCGCCTCGGCGCCGCCGCCGCCCACGTCCGAGCTAGCGGACGCTTTGCGTGGCAGACGTGCGGCAGACGCACGAGCTTCTGGTGCGCCACATCGAAGCCGCACGCAAGCATCCCCAGCTGCGCGGGGCCACGGCCGTCTTGGTCCTCGAGTCGAACCTGGCGTTCGAGGCGCAGCACATTGTCCACGCGCTCAACCTGGCCAAGGAGCGCGGCAAGTTCGCCGGCAACTGGGTGGCGCTCTCCGAGGGCGCTGGCGGCACCATCGGGTGGCTGACGGTGAACTCTGCGCCCAAGCCCAAGCCCAAGCCCAAGCCCAAGCCCAAGCCCAAGCCCAAGCCCAAGCCCAAGCCCACGCCCAAGCCCACGCTCAAGCCCGAGCCACGCACACGCCGTGTTTTCTTTGTGCTGACATGGCATCTTTCGCGCTGCAGACCAACGAGCGCAAGGAGGTGAGCGCCGGTCGCAGAGCGTGCGCAGCTCCGCCCCACTCCACCATTCCGCCCCCACCACCGCGATCCGCAGGCCATGTGCTTCCAGCTGCGCGACGCGCTCCGGGTGGGCTGCATCGGCGTGTCCAGCCACTTCTTCACGCTCACGGCGTCGGGCGGCAAGCGCGAGATGCTCAGCATCCTCGAGGACGAAATGAAGAACTTCTGCGTGCTCGTCGAGCCGCCCAAAAATCCGTTTGGAAAGACGAAAAAAACGTACTCGGGGAAGGTGGGGGGGCGGAACGATGACGTCGTCATCACACTTCAACTCGCGATCACCGGCTGCCGCACCTTCTACCAGTCAGACCGCTACAACTCATTCCGACCGACGCTGTGATGCGGGGGACTTGCAGGCGCACGCGCCGCTGCACTGCGACAGGTGCAAGTCGGTGACAGTCGCGTCGAGTGCCTCCGAGAGCGCCGGCGCGGACAGCGTGTCTTTGAACCTGTGGTACACGTAATCCTGAGTGTCCGTGACGCGAACCAGTGCCTGCACGGTTTGCCGGTGTACGCACACGTCAATCATGCCCGTGTGCAGGGGGTGTCCCACAACGGACGCAATCGTCACCGCCACGTTGTCAGTCGGGGGCGTGGGTCCTGCAAACACCATTTTTATCCTCACATCTCCGATAACGCACCCAAGCACAAACCACATGGAGTTCGCCCGCCGGCCTCAAAGCCCAAACCCTCCGCAGCGCGTCCCGGGCGTCCCGGGCGTCCCGGGCGTCGCCTTAGCGCCAAGGCGCAGCATTTGAGGTGCGCGCGGCGCGCTACGGCGCGCTGCGGGTCGACTCCGGAATCGTGCCCATGACGATGTTCCGGAGACGCGACGCCGTCCGCTCGCGGCGAGGGCCCAAGGGCGTCGCGTAGGGGTGCGCAGCGTCTTCGCCGGCCTCGCGAGCGCGCTTCTCGGGAGTGAGGGAGGCGGCGAGCGACCTGTAAGTGGCGTCGCCGTCGTCGATGTCGATGTCGTCGACGACGCAGCTGCGGAACACCGGATCGCCGCCGGGTGCCACGCTCGGGGAGCGGGCGGGGAGCATCGCGCCGCCGTGGCCGCGGCGCGCGCCCCCGAACCGCGGGCCGCGCCACGCGTCGAAGGCGGCCGCAAACTCCTTGTCGGTCTTGACCTCAGCCACCTCGGCCACGCACGCCGTCGCCGCCTTGGTCGCCTCGTCCCTGTCCACTGCGCAGATCTCGGCGTCGCAGCGCGTGAGCACGGGGTCCGACGCCGACGCCGAGCGAAACAGAGCGTCGACCATTTCGGCTCGCTCGCCGTCGAGCCCCTCCAAATCCTCGGCGGCGTGCACCCCCATGGTTTCGAGCTTGACGCGCACTTCGGACGCGGCCCGGTTGAGCTGCACCGATTCGACCGTCGAGGCGGTGATGACGCCAGCCAGCTGCGCGGCGCCCGACATGTTCACGAACGTGCCGGCAGTGTCCGCCGCAAACTTGCGGAAGAAGGCGTTCCCCACGTCGTGCGTCCACGTCATCGCGCCGCACGCGGCGACGTTGACGCGAATGTTGCGGCGCGCAAACTCGGCGATCAGCGCCGTCGCGTCGTGTCCGTTGGGTTCGCCGTTGGGGAAGACGTCGCTGAGCGACCCAAGGCCGTGTGGCGGCGCGTCCGAGAACCAGATCACGACCCGCGTCGACTGCTCCCCGCTCCCGGTGGCCGCGTCGCCCCAGTCCATCTGCAGGACGGCGTGCATCGCCGTCGCCACGGCCTCCGGTGTATCGCCGCCACCGCACGCGGTGATGCCGTCCATTGCGGACGCCATCGCCGCCGCGTCCGACGTGAAGGGCATCGTCTTCACCACGTACTCGTCCGGCGTGCCGCCCTGCTCATGGTCCTTGTAGAGCACCATCCCCACCTCCACGCTCCTGGCGCTCTGCAAGAGCTCGGCGTGAATCGCCTTCAGGTTGTTCTTGATCGCGTCGATGTTGGACTGCTGGCTGCCGGTCGTGTCCACGGCAAAGGCCACCTTCAGCTCCATCGCCCCAGGCGCCACCCCGTCGGTTCCCGTCCCAGGCGCCATTGCTTCCGTGCTGCTCATCGCGTGTGTTTGGGTGCGCTTGTGGGCTGACTGGGGTCAGGCGCGGTCTGGCGCCAGCTGGTGGCGGTCTGGCGCCAGGGCACCCGCCATGGACGCATACCCAAATTGCAACGGCCGGGAGATCGTACTTTGATTCGACTAGAAAATGCTTTTTAAAAACTCCGCAAACGCCGCGCTGCGCTCTCCGCAACGCTTGGCATGCACCGACACGTTCAAGGGTGTGCGGAGGGCGTTTTCCGAGGCGAGGCAGGTTTGCATGGCCCTCCAATGCGCTCGCGTTGCCTCCGTGCTGTGCGTCTGCGCGGTGGGACAGCTCGTTGCGGGCGTTGTAGGCTGGGCAACCCAGCGCTGCACTCCTGCGTCGGCGCGGACGGAGCCGAGCAACAGGCCTCGCGCGTGCACATCCGCAGCCGCGCCACGGCGATTCAGTTGTTCGCGGTAGACGTTGATCAGCGCTCCGACGCCGGAGTTTTCGGTGGCAAGAAACCGCGCAGCCCGTGCGTGCACCATCATCTCCACCGCAAACGCAAGCGACGGACGACAGTCGCCCATTTCAAACGACGTCCCGATGAGCATGTCTGAAAATTTGAGCATCGTCCAAACATCAAATTCCGCCAACAGTCTCTTCGTCCAGCTGCTGACGCTTTGGAGCGACACGAGCTCGGGAGCGTCTGTGGAGACAAAGAGTCGTCCGCGCGGAGCGGTGGACGCGCAGGCCGCAGCATAGAGAAAGCGCGGGTGGACGATCGGCAGCCGCAAGTTCACATTCTCCGCCACGAGCTTGTCGCCCTGCCGCACGTGGATGCTCGTGTAGTTGGTACCGATGTACGCAAGTATTCGCGTCACTGCCGCCTCAAATTCGTTCGAAAAGGGCAGCACGTCCAGTTGGGTCAAATTGCGCTCCGCAAGCAACTGCTCCGTGCGCTTGCACACACAGGATCGGTAAAAGTTGTTGGTCGACCTGCGCGGTGGGACGTCGTGGTACCAAACGTTCCACGCGCTGCGGTTTTCAGCCGCGCGCTCGACGACGGACGCGCCAGGACACGAATCGTTTTTGCGGGATTCGCTGATCGCGTACGCGGGAACTCTGGAATTGGTGTCCCAAGGCAGCGTTTCCACGGTCAACCCAAACCGCTCCTTGAGCTCGTCGAACGCGTACAGGCGTTCGAATTGCACTCGGGCGGCGCGCTTACACCCTGTCAACGCCGGAGGGTCCCAAAAGGGGCGCATCCTCAGGGTCGTCGCGCGAAGCGCGATGGCCGTCCCAACGCCACATACCAAGTTGGCTGTGTTGTGCGACAACCCCGGATGCACCCAGTTGATGTTGGTTTCGGTGATCGTCAGCGTCCGCGCCATTGGTTGTGCGCGCGTCAAGCGCGCGTTGGGGGAATGGTCCAACAACTTAGCGTGCGTTCAGAATGCCTCAGGGTCCGCATCTCAGAACCGCGCCTGTAGCAGGCTGTCAAACTGCGCCCCCTCACGCAGCGCATTGACGCTAGCGAGCAGCACGAGCCACGCCTTTGCCGTGAAGCTCAGCACGACGTAGGACGCCTCGCCGGCCCAGTACCACGACGGGCCATCGTTGCGCACCTGCTGCAGCAGCTGCGTCACGCCAAAGAGCGAGAAGAGTGCGATCGTCCCTATCACCGAAAAGTCGATGAAGACCGGCCACTCCTCGTTCGTCTCTCTCAGCGCGTCCTTGTTCTCCAAGTACCCGTGGACGATGAGTCCGACCATCGCGACAAACGGCACGTAGCCCAGCGCGTGGTGCCAGAGGAGTCGGTCGCGCCGCGAGCCGGGGGCCCAGGTGTAGAGGAAGGCGTGCCCGAGCCACCGGCTCAGCGCGCGCTCCGGCAGCGCGCATTGCACCTGCGTCACGCCCCCCGACGAATGCACCTCGGTCATCCACCCAAAAAGCATGGTCGTGGCGCACAGCACGCAGAGCGACGCGAGCGCCTTGTGGTCGCGCACGCCCATGACGATGCCCAAAAACGCCACCATGGCCGTCGCCGAAAAGGCGTACTCGGCCCACCGCCACGGCGCGCGGCAGCGGTAGATGCCCAGACGGTACCAGTCGGTCGGCCACGGCCGCTTCGTCCAGCCCCACACAAAGGGCGCGAGGCTGGCACACACGGCCAGGTGCGACGCGAGCGCCAGCAGGTGGATCGAGAGCGCCAGCCACGTCACGTAGACCTCGCCGTCCTCGAGGTGGACCCTCTCCCACTCAAACTCGCCGTCGGTCTCTCCGTTGCCCGTCATGAAGCTCGGCCTTCGCGACAGCTGCACCGACGTCAGCGCGAGCTTCATGCCAAACCGCACCCGCAGAGCGAGCCACTCGACGAGAAGCGCCGCCGCGTGCGCCAGCACGCCGACGGCGTTCAGCTTGAACATGAACCGCGTGAACGGTCCGGCGGTGCCGGGCGTCTCGCCGCGGCCGACGACGCACAGCCACTCTGCAAACCGCTCCGCCTCGGCGCTCCCATCGGTGTGCCCGCCTCCTCCTCCTCGGGTCTCGCCGTGCACCAACAGCGGCAGCTCTGCGTGGTCGACGACGACGACGCGTGCCGCCTTTAACAGCATCGGCTGGCCAGGCGCGCACGCGCGCACGCGCGCACGCAAACGCGCGCACGCAAACGCGTCCATCGACCAAGTGGTTGGATCAGTGGTCATATCGCATGCGCACGCACGACGTAGTGCATCCACGCTAGCCACGCAAAGGCGCACATGCCGTCGCCCGGTAGGGGC
>Ga0181400_1000583_pt1 | contig 15712 bp, 15 predicted proteins | sample 23SPOviralmetaG_FD_130129 | JGI IMG/M metagenome (GOLD analysis project Ga0181400, IMG submission 130129) | Marine viral communities from the oligotrophic San Pedro Time Series (SPOT) site, San Pedro Channel, CA, USA - 23 SPOT_SRF_2011-06-22 | ecosystem: Environmental > Aquatic > Marine > Strait...
CATCCGCTGCGATATGTAGGTGTTTTGTTTCCTATATATTTTTGTGGATTTTTTAGATTGAATTTACCTTGCGCAAAACGACCCATATCATATTACAACGTTTCTTTGATCAAATAGTTGTGATTGATTAGCATCATCTCTAAAGCCTAATACACTAGTTTTATTTCTATTTAAGTTAAGTATCTGAGCAACAATAAGACTTAGTTGTACGTCAGAAACACCTTTAAGTGTATCGATTAATTCTTGTACATTTAACTCGTCAACTTTTGCTTGTAACAATAAAACACTTGCTGTGTTAATAGCACTAACTTCTCCGAAGCCTCTCTTAAGAAAATAACCAATAACTGCATCAAGTTCTGATGAATTAAAATTTGTTTCTACATCATAAAAAGTATTAAAATATTCTGGGGTTAATTCAGTATTAGCCATTGATTAATTCCTTATAATCCATTAATTGCATTTGATGCAACTTGTGTTAATTTTTGATTGCCAGAAGCTATCGAATCTGTTATTTGTTCTTGGTATGCTGATTTTTGAGACGCAGACGAACTATTGTATGTATTAATGTCTACGTTAGGCAATGCACCACTATTAACTAAAGCAGGTATTACTGCATTTGCAACTGCTGGATTTGATAATTGATCTACAATTTGTTGACCATTTAAATTTCTAGAATTAGTTGATTCTAGAACACTTGCTGATTGTTGATTTTGTGGATCAGGTACTGGTAGTTTATTTTGAGATAATACGTTAGTTATTACTCCTCCAATAACGCCTGTTGCAACTTCTTTAAGAATATTTTTACTACGGCTGTTACTATTTCCAAATGCTTTATTTAATAATGCCGACGTTCCTAATCCAAGAAGTGCAGGAATTAAACCTTTGCCGCCATCGTTTCCTGGTATCATTGCATTGTCTAAATATCCTAACGGACTCGGTTCTACATCGTATCCTATACTTGCATCAGCTAGTCCAACAGGTGTATCGTTAGCAACATTTCCGCTAGTGTATTGTACAGCTTCATAAGCGACACTCATTGTGTTTTCGTTAAAATCTGTTGCGCCGCTGTCAACATTTCCATGGTCCCATGCAGTTAATAAAGGATTAACTAATGTATAAGCGACCCATTCTCTTCGGGCTAGTTGATATATTGTGATATATTTAAAAAACGGTTTAATTTTTTGATTATCTAAACCATATGAAGGCACTTTGCCAAAATATTTGTCTCGAGATATATATGCTGCATCCTTGCCTGATATATTTTGATTGGCATCAACAAAATAATATCTGTAATATTCTTCAAATAACGCTCTAGTAATACCGGTATTGTCATCATGAAATGTAATTCTACAGTCTTGATAGTCTACTCTAGTTTGCACATTTTTCTTACGATTGTATTGTTGTTTGTTTTCTACACTTGCCCTAAAACTAGGCAAGTCTGCACTTTTAACAAATACTCCTATTTCTTTTTGAAATTTAAATACATTCGATGTTGCACTATTTCCTACTTCATCTGTTGGCTCAAACCTAACATGATACATGTATTTGGTTTTAGGAGCAAATGCAAAATTACTCTGGGTGTAGATTTGGTTTGCGTGACGGGCATCTCGCAAATGTGTTTCTGACTGTAAATTAAATAGGAATGCATCTTTTAAACTCATACTAATATTTATCCTTGTGAATTTTATGCGTATATTAAAAAAGCGAAGACTGAATTAACAATCCTCGCTTTAAATAAAAACCAATCCTAACTAAAATTATTAGCCAGTAACGGTTGTTCCGCCAATGCCTGCTGCTACTGCTCTTGTAACTGCTTCGCCGATACCTTCGAATGATTCGTCTGCACCAAACTGTATAGCATTATCATAACGTATAGTTAATGATGTTGTTACTGCTTCGTTTGTTGCATATGCTAGCGTATTGTAGTTAGCTGATTCAATGTAACAACCTACTAAACGGAAGCGATCAATTACTGCCGCTCCATTAGCACCGTTACCACCATCTAATACTTCGATGCTAGTTTGGAATTTGTATGTGCCACTTGATACTGCGCTTGACTGTTCGAAGAAATCGAACTGCTTTTGTAGCTGCTGTCCAACAACTTTTTGTACGTTGTTGTTTGCATCTTCGCGTAGTGTAAGTGTAATTGGTTCCCATGTGTGCTTACCTGCAAGATATGTTCTTGAGTTGTAAGCTTCAATGGTCATTTGCTCAAAACTAACGTTTGGACGAGTTACGTCTACTACTTGTCTTGAAATTTCTCTAGTACCATCTGGACCTCCAGTAGTACCAAAGTTATCTAGTAATACTCTAAAGCGATACTGTAACTTAGGCATCAATAATGACGAGTTAGATCCAGCACCCTCTGTAGGTACACTAATATTTTGTAATGTTGTGATTGGCATTATGTATCTCCTATACAGTATTTATGCTTAAATGAGTGGAGTATTTCATCCACTCATTAACTGCGCATATTAACCTAGTGCTGCAATTTCACCTGTGTTTTTAAGTCTTAGCGGAATGTAAATAAATTCAATCGCCTTAACTGGTTCAATAGCAATATCTAGGTATAGCTCGTTTCTATCAATTCTTGCAGGTGTGTTGTTTGATTCATCACACACTACTAAGAAATCGTACAATGCACGTAACGCTACTAGTTCTAGTAACAATGCATCTGCTGCTGATTTAACTTGATCTCTTGTGATCTTGTCATTTGGCTCAAACAAGTATGGTTTTGCTAGTAGCTCTAGCTGTCCACGTAAGTAAACAGTTAAACGTGCTACGTTAACTCTATCCAATGCACTTGCATTTCTTGCACGAGTCTTTTGACCAAATACAACAAGTCCTGCACCACTAATAAATGTGATTGGGTTAATTGCATTTGAGTAAAGTGTATCGCGCTGTCCAGTGTTTAGTGCTACACTTACAAATTCGCCTTCGCTATTGATATAGCCTGAACTTGTAGCATTGCTTACACCGCCGCGTCTTGTGCCTGCTGGAGCAAACCAAGGGAACGCAACCTGATCGTTTAGTATGATAGTACGTAGGGCCATATGACTTGCTGGAACAACAACGTTGTTTCCTGCGTTATCACTTGTAAATCCTGAACCATAATACATAGCCATGTATTCGTCGAAGCTAACTGCGTCATTATCATTATCTTCAAGTGCTAATTTAACATTAGTTGCCCATTCATTTAATGAAGTTGCATCTGGTGTTAAGCGGAATGGTGTGTCACCAATAACAAATGCTGTTAAACGTCTGTCATAGTTTAATGTGATCATTTCGCCAATTAGCTCTGGATAACCTGGTGTTGCAATTAAGTTAAACTGACGACTTTCTTCGTCACGAATATCTTGGTTGCTGTTAACAGTTGCTTGTAGTGCTTGTACAACACTCTTACGCTGTGCATGGCGTCCAAAGCTACCTGAACCATCTGCTTGGTTACCTGAATCAGTAACCCAACGATGTGGGTAGTAAGCTGCCATTGAAGCACCGTCGTCTACGCCGCCTTGGCGAACGTTTTTACCTGCAGTATCAATGTAGTTACGCTCAAAACGCTTAACATTAAATCCACTCTTACGTAAGTTCCATAGCAACATGCCTTTTGGATATAGTGATGGATCAGGTGAATCTGGATCCACGTAATCACTAGTAAGCATTTCTGCAATAGTCGAAGTTGGAGCATCGTCTGCTGTTCCGCCGTCATTGCCTTGACGTGCATCTGCAAATAGTACTACGTTTTCTGTAGTCTGGTCTGTTTTATCAAGTAGTACCCAGGCTGGAGTAGCCAATGCTGTGTTCCATCTGTAAACTGCTGGATAGTCTTCAACATCTGCTGTACTAATCCAAATATCACCATTAACTAATGCACTTTTAGAAACATCAGTTTGTGTTGTTGGTGCAGTTGCACTTACAATAGGACCTTCTGCGTTAGTTCCAGTATATGGACTTGCTACGTTTGATTCTCCTGAAGTACCGTCATAGTTTAATCCAACAAAAGCATCGCCATTGTGTACTAGGATGTCAACTTCGTCAACAACACTATTATACCATAGTTGCCCTTGTGCAGTAAGATTTAACGGCTCGTTACCTGATGCTGTATACACTAGTGGCTTCCAATTTGAAGCTACTAAGCCAGTTGCATTTGGACCAGCGTATAAGTTAGCTGTATTAGCTGCTGAAAAACCAAAACCTGCAAGGCCGCTGTCTGTGTCAACAATATCAATTTCGCCACCTAATTTGTGCTGAATTACAACTCTATTTTGTGCATCTACTAGTGCTACAACATTGACAAACCCTTCAGCGTTAATAGCTGTTGCTAGTAATTCTGAATCAGTTAGTGCGCCAGTTGTTGTTACACTTACTGAAGCTGCTGTTGTCATTGCTGCTGTATTAGCTTTTGATTCGCTAATTGTAAACGTGTATGTTGCTGCTGTAACTCCAGTTGCTCCAATTACTGAACCAGTAATGCTAGTTGCACCTGATACTGCTCTTGTGTAAACTTTATAGTTTGCAATTGGATTGCCAAGCTCGTCTACGTTTACCTTTGCATACAAATCACCAATTTTTAAGTTTGCGCCGCCACCTGTTTTGTCAAGACCGTTTATTGCGCCTTCTGGTGAAGTATAAATTGGTGTTGTTATAGATGACCACAATTGTGTAGCTGTATTGTATTCTTTAATGCTTAAATTTGCTCCGCCATTTGGTGTAGTTGTTTTAATCCAAACACTTCCTGTTGGTGCAGGTGATGTGTCACCTGATTTAAACTCTGGAACACTAGTATGCGGTGCAGTAGCTAATCTAGGTGAACTATAAGTAGTTGCTGTTATTGCTAAATCAGCTAATAGACTGCCTGTGCCTGTTCCAATATCAATGATACCATCAGCATTTGCGCCATCTGATTGTGATGTACCGTCTACAAAAATTTGTATCTGTGTGCCGCCTGGTGCTAATGCTGCGCTAATTCCAGTGATGCTGGCATCGTTAATACTAGTAACTACGTCAGACATTGCTGTACCAGTTGTTGGTGATGTAGCTGTGCCATTAATAGTAATAGTGTCACCTAATGTAAGTGTTACATTTGGTAGTTTTGCAGAAGTAAGAGTTGCATGACTGTTTTTCCAAGCGTTGCCGCCTACTTCTACCCACGCACCTGCTGCAATACCTGCTCCTGAGTTGCCTGCTGATTTGTAGTAAACTCGGTTCATTGTATCATTTGCATCAACTACATAATCACCAATTGCTCCAATTGATGTTTTAGGAAAGCCGCCTGCAATGTTACCAACTAAGTCAGTAGTTTCTGTAAGCACTCTAGGTGTCTGTGCTGTAAATGATTGTCCTCCAGCTGTTGTAATAGCAGCACTGTTCCATTGTAGGATGCCGTAATTACTTGTTGAAGTGTCAAACCAGTAAGCGCCGTTTGCTGGTTCGCCGCCTGGTGCTGTTGCACTTGCTGTTAGTTCTGATGTGTCTAGGTCAGCTCTTACAACATATACACGATTCGAAACGCCTAATGCAGAGTAAGCAGCTTGTAGGCCGTACTCGTTAAGCTCTCCGCCGTGGATCATATTGTTGTTTGCATCGCTATAAAATAAAGGATCGCCAAATGTTTCACCAAGCTCACGCTGGCTAGTGATTAGATATGGTTTACCTGCATTTGCTTTTGTTGTACCTGGTGCTGTTCCTGTGCCGCTACTTCTAGTTTTATTACTAGCCGAAGCAACAAAGATCATAGGTACCGTTCCAGCTGCTGCTGGAGTGTAGAATGATTCGTCAATTACATTGACTTCTACGCCTGGTGATACTAATGCCATGTTTTTCTCCTATTGGATGTTAGTGTTCTCTATACAGTATTTATGATATTTGAACTAAAACACCTTGTATATACCCTAAGAAAAGGCACCGAAAAGGTTAGATAAATACAATATGAGGCCTTTATGCAAATGTGGACAGAATCCAGCAGCAATTAATTACAAAAAAGATGGTAAAACGTTTTACCGTAGACTATGTGGTAGTTGTTTGCACAACGGACTTAATCACGGAGTTCCCAAATGGAAACAACGAGGATATGAAAAAAGAGATACTTGTGAGAAGTGTGGGTTTAGATCAAAGCACGAAGAACAGTTTAATGTGTATCATATTGATAGTGATTTAAATAATTGCCGACCTACTAACTTAAAAACAATATGTGCTAATTGTCAACGGACTATGCAAAAAGAAGGCGTTCGTTGGAAACGGGGAGATTTAACCCCCGATTTTTAAATATAGTATTAATAAGAATATTTACATTCTTTTCTAGTCTTTGTAAATCGCTATTGTTATCAATAGTATAATCACACATCCACTGTTCAATGCTCATAGACTTATGACTTTCTAAGGGCAGATGATCTGTCCTATCTACCCATATAGCGTGATCAAATAGTTCTTCATTTTGCATTGCAAAGAATTCACGACGATTGCGTAATCCACAGTAGATATCATGTTCAGCAAATAAATTACGTCCTAATCGCGCTAGGTCGTCTTTACAATAATCATGTATCATGTTGTACCATTCAGTACGATGATTGTGTCTATCTGCGTAACACTCCTCTTCGTCAGCATAACCGTATTGGTCTTTTAAATCTTTATAGATAAAAAGTTCTGAACAAAATTTAGAACTAGACTGAAATTTATATCCATACTGCTCAAGCATTTCGCACACAGTGTCTTTACCATGGCGTCCATGACCGACAACTAATAACTTAGGTAGCAAAAGGTAATCTCCTATTTAATATACTATAAAGTATATACGATATCTATCCTTTTGTCAAGTATATTTTATAAATTAATCGTAGTGTCCGCCGAGTACTGCTACTTTTGCAATATCTTCATTATACATTTCTGCTTCACGGGCTTTCCATGCTTGCTCAAATCCACGTTCATATTCGCTTAAACACTGAGATTCGTCATTCCACAAACGTTTGAAATAACTTTCGTAATAACCTTCTACAATATGATCTGGCTCTGATATGGGGATTAGGTGACCTTTAACTAACCAAAAAAGTCTGTTGGCTTCTTTTCTTACAAATGGACTGCACACAATACTAACTCCTTTGTTATATTGTATTTACAGTATATGCAAATGTTAGCGTAAACTCTAGGCGTTTTTAGCCAATTAAAAATCCGTAGCCAACACCGCCTGGAACTGCCAATGAAACTTCTGCTTCTAGTTTTTCCATTTCGGCTTGTGCTTCTGCTTTTAGTGTGTCGCCGTTTAGTGTTGAGCCGCCTTGTGGTCCTGCAATTGTAGCAAACTTTGAACGTGCTTCACCTAGCATGTATTTACAACTAGCAAGCGTGTAATCTTTAATCCACTGGCTTGCGAGATAGTCGTTTAGTATTTCACTGTCAGGGCGATAGTTATAGCAGTAAAGTAATATTTCTTCTTCTGCTCTAGGTCTCTGTAGCAGTGTAAGTTTTTTACTTGTATTATTCCATTTAAATTCTATAAATGATCCAAACATTCTGCCCACTAGTTCTTGGTGTTGTGCAAACATATCGTATGTTGCTAGTCCGCCTAGCTTAGATCCTGACAACAAATATGTATTTGTATAAGCCATGTTAAACGGTTCAAACAAACTTCCGCCATCTCCGCCACCTGTTCTAGAACCTATGCTTCTACGAAACAATTTACGTACTTCCATTATTTCGTTTGGTAGTACATACTCGTTTTGATCTATAACGGTAGTTAAAAATATGTAAGATTCTTCTACAGCATGATCACTACGCATCCTATAACGTGTTAATGCTTTGTTTAAGCCTGTTTGATAATGTATAGGATCAAGTTCAACATCAACCATTCCACCACCTAGAAAGGTATTAACATAATCATATACTTCTTGTTTTTGTGTTGCTAGTGTCATATGAAGTCTCCAATAGTATTTATCTTAACGATAAATATGTATAACGAATAGGAGAACAGTTATCCCACGTCTTAGCTTATATAAACCGGAACGCGGAAACGATTACCATTTCTTAGACAATCAAATCTTAGAAATGTTTACTATCGGCGGTACAGATATTAATATTCACAAGTTTCTTGGGGCTGAAAATCCTAGCGACGATGATGCAACTGCTGCTCAGCCTCAATATGATGCCGTTGCAGAAACAAATATACAAGACCTACTGTTTTTAGAAAATAGAGATCGCAAATATGATCCAGACGTTTATAGCATGCGTGGCATTTATAATGTCCAAGATATTGATTTTGATCTAAGTCAGTTTGGATTGTTTTTGAGCAATGATACATTAATGTTGACTATACACATTAATTCAAGTGTTAAAACATTAGGCAGAAAGATTATGAGTGGTGATGTAATTGAATTACCACATTTAAAAGATGAATATGCACTTAACGATTACAGTGTTGCACTAAAAAGATTTTATGTTGTAGAAGACGTAAATCGTGCAGCCGAAGGATTTAGTCAAACTTGGTATCCTCATCTATATAGATTAAAACTAAAACAAATATACGACGGACAAGAATATAATGAGATATTAGACTTGCCTGCAGAAGAAGGTTCTTCTGACACTTTGCGTGATATGCTTTCAACATACGAAAAAGAAATGCAAATATCTAATGCAGTAGTTGCACAAGCAGAAGCTGACGCTCCTAAAAGTGGATACGACATTAGTCATTATTACACAGTAAGTACCAATGACGACGGTAGTGTAGCATTACAAACAGCAGATGATACTGATATTGAAGCAAGTAATATTGATAGAACAACCGATGAGATTGCAAGTAGACCAGAACGCGAAGGCTATACTGGATATCTAGTTGGCACAGGCGATGCTGCACCAAATGGAGCTCCATTTGGTTTTGGTATACAATTTCCATCTAACAACCAAAGCGGTGACTATTTTTTACGTACAGACTTTTTACCAAATAGAATGTTTAGATATGATGGCGCACGATGGGTTAAGGTACAGGATGATATTAGAATGTCACTAAGCAACACACTTGAAAGACAAACCTACAAAACATCATTTATTAACAATACCAAATCAAGTCAAATCGATGGTGAAACGGTAGAAGAAAGACAAAGCCTTTCAAAAGCATTACGTCCACGTAAACCAGAGGCAGATAATTAATGCAACATTTTTATGACGGTCAAGTAAGAAGATATCTTACACAAATGATGAGAATACTTGCAAACTTTCCTGTTAAGGATGGTAAAGGCAATGTTAAGGATGTTCCTGTAACCTATGGTGATCTAACTCGTCAAGTTGCAAATATAATTAGGGAGAACAGTGAAAACAAACTTCCTAGTGCGCCTCGTATAGCTGTTTATTTGACTGGTTTAGAACTAGATAAGGATAGACTTACAGATGCAACATACACACGTAAAACTAATATTAGAGAACGTGCATATGATGCTGATGCAGGAGAATATTTAAACACACAAGGTAAAAACTATACAGTTGAACGATTGATTCCTACACCGTATATGATGCGTATTAATGCAGATATTTGGTCTAGTAATACTGATCAAAAATTACAAATATTAGAACAAATACTTGTATTGTTTAATCCTAGTTTAGAAATGCAAACTACTGATAACTTTGTTGACTGGACAAGTATCACTGTTGTAAATTTAGAAAATGTTACTTGGACAAATAGAAGTGTTCCTGTAGGTGTAGATAGTGAAATCGATATTGCCACAATAACATTTACTGTCCCTATCTATATTAGTCCGCCTACCAAAGTTCGTAAAATGGGTGTTATTACAAATATTATTACAAGTATGTTTGACGAAACACTAGGAGATATTGAATCAGGAGTTAGTGCTCCTATCCTAAATGCATACGATGATGTTCCAAGAGCAGGCATTACAGAGAATGAATTTGGTAGAAAATCTACATCAGATACTGCTGCCGAAATGGCAAATGTAAACTATAATACATACGGAGCATTTATAGACGGCAATAACATACAATTATTTTCAAATGGTATTGTAGGTAATAAAAATTGGAGACAAATTTTTGAAGCATTGCCAGGAACTTATGCTGCTGATGTAAGTCGTATATTCTTTACTAGCCAAGATAATTCTAAAACAGTTACCGGAACATTTACACTAAGTCCGTTTGACGAAACTACAATTCTAATGAATTGGGACACGGATAGTTTTCCAAGCGATACTGTAATAGACGGACGTACAAGCATTGACTATATTATTGATCCAACAAACTTTAATCCGAGTGATATTAAAACTAGTGGTGTAAGATTATTACTATTAGAGGATGTAGGAAGTGAAGATGCTACAGAATCACCAGTAGCTTGGCAAAATACTGATCTTAGTGCAACGGTTGCTAGTGCAAATGACATTATTGAATGGAATGGATCCAGATGGAATATTGTATTTGACGCTAGTGCTGCTACAGCAATTACATACACTACGAATTTAAACACAAACATTCAATACAGATTCAACGATAACGAATGGTTAAAGAGTATTGATGGAGATTATCCAGTTGGCACCTGGAGAATTGAACTAGCTGGCTAATTATATGTATGAGCAATCTTATTACATGTAGCGGTGCGCTGTTTTATACATTAAACACAAATAGATTTCTTTTCTTGCATAGAGCGCAAGGTAAACGAAATGATATGTGGGGATTAGTTGGCGGCACCAATGAAGGTACTGAAACTCCTTGGGAAGGTTTAAAACGAGAAATTGAAGAAGAAATTGGCTCTGTTCCTAATATTAAAAAAACATTGCCTTTAGAAAGCTTTGTATCTCCTGATAGTAGATTTCATTTTCATACCTATCTATGTGTTGTAGAAAATGAATTTATTCCTAAACTTAATAATGAACATGACGGATATGCTTGGTGTAGTTTTACTAAATGGCCAAAGCCTTTGCATCACGGATTGCGCAATACACTTCAGAGTAAGGTTAATTTAAATAAGTTAGAAACTGTATTTAAAACTATCAACTTACTTGACAATTAACTTAAAAGATTGTATAATATAAACATGAAAGTTTTAGTTCTTGGCGACATAATCATTGACACATATATTTACGGTACTAGTTCACGTATTAGTCCTGAGGCTCCTGTTCCTGTTGTAACATATAAACGCGAAGTTCAAACAATTGGCGGCGCAGGACTTGTATATGAAAATCTTAAAAGTTTAGATGTTGATGTTGAATTAGTTGATATCTTTGACGAAGCAAGTGTTAAAACTAGAGTAATTTGTGATGGGCATTATGTCACACGCATTGATAACGATTATCATGCAGACAGCAAACAATACCTTGATTATATTCTATCACGAGATTTTAGTGATTACGAGTATGTTATTCTAAGTGACTACAACAAAGGCACATTAGACGAATCTTTAAAAATTATCGAACATCTAAACACATTTGGATGCAAAGTAATTGTAGATCCTAAAGAACATGCAGATCAATACAAAGGTGCGTGGCTTGTAAAACCCAACTACAAAGAGTTTGGCGACTTTGGATTTACTAACTGGCAAGGTAATATTATTACAACCAATGCTGGCGATAATGTAGTTGCTAATATAGACAACGTAGTATATGACATACCAGTTGACTCTGTAGAAGTAAACGATGTTACAGGAGCAGGAGATTGTTTCTTAGCAGGATTTGTATACGGGCTTACAAAAGAATATAGTTATGAAAAATGTTTACAACTTGCAGTAAAAGGCTCTACCGAAGCTGTTACGCATGTAGGCACATACAAGCTTGCTGTAAGCGATTTAGAAGATCGTATAGTGTTTACTAACGGAGTGTTTGATATACTACACACGGGTCATTTTGAGCTCCTAGCAAAGGCAAAATCGCTTGGCAATAAACTAATTGTAGGTATTAATTCAGATGCAAGTGTGCAGAGATTAAAGGGCAAAAATAGACCTATCAATGATTTAGGCAAACGTGTAAAACAATTAGAAATGTTACCGTGGGTAGATGAAGTTCACGTTTTTGAACAAGATACTCCTTATGAGTTAATTAAACATATACAGCCCAACTTAATTGTAAAAGGCGGAGATTATATTGTTGAAACTGTTGTAGGACACGATTTAGCAGAAGTGTATATTGTACCTACTGTAGACGGTTATTCAACAACAGAAATTATTGAGAAAAGTAAATGAAAATATTAGTTACAGGAAACCAAGGATTTATTGGTAAAAATGTTGCAAGCTATTTGCAACAACGAGGACACGAAGTAGAAGGTTGGGAGTGGGAACCAGGTGTGCTTCCTCATACAGAAGGCTATGATTGGTGTATACACTTAGGTGCTATTAGTTCAACCACATATACAGATGTGAATCAAATACTAGAACAAAATTTTGAATTTAGTGTTAGACTTGCACAAATATGTGAAAACTTTGGTACCAACTTACAATATGCTTCAAGTGCAAGTGTGTATGGTCCTACGGAACATTTTACTGAAGGCGGTCCGTTAATTCCACAATCGCCTTATGCATGGTCCAAGTATTTGTTTGATAGATTTATAAATCAATACATAGACGAGTTTGCTATTAAAATACAAGGATTTAGATATTTTAATGTATACGGACAAGGCGAAGAACACAAAGGCGATCAATCTAGTCCTTACACTAAATTTACAAAACAAGCAAAAGAAAACGGTGTTGTAAAACTATTTGAAAATTCGAAAAATTACAAACGTGATTTTGTATGTGTAGACGATATATGCAGACTACATGAAAAAATGTTTGACGTAGATCAAACTGGAATTTATAATGTTGGTACAGGCAATCCTGTTAGCTTTGATGCTGTAGGCAGAGCTGTTGCTCGTAAATATTCTGCAGATGTTGAATATATACCAATGCCTGACAATTTAAAATCACAATACCAAAAATATACTTGCGCAGATTTAACTAATTTAAATAGTGTAGTAGATATGAATTGGATCAATATAGAGGATTATATTAATGGAAAATAATGAACCAACTAGATTAACTGGCGTTGTTCCTAAAGGATGGGGATACGAATTAATTTGGGCAACTAACGACAAGTACTGTGGCAAAATTATGTTCTTTGAAAAATCAAATGCTAAGTTTAGCATGCACTTTCATAAAGAAAAAGACGAAACTTGGTTTGTTAATACTGGAAGATTTAAAGTTAGATGGATTGATACGTCTAATGCAGCACTATATGAAAAAGAACTTAAAGAAGGAGATGTATGGCATAATCCTCCATTACAGCCTCACCAATTAATTTGTTTACAAGAAGGTTCAAGTATCACAGAAGTAAGCACTGCTGATAGTGTTGAAGACAATTATAGAGTTGCTCCTGGTGACAGTCAAAAAACACAAATTGAACCTAATTTAAATCCTGAGAATCAAGATGGTTGATATTTATTGGGGCGATGATGCATCAAGTCCAAATTATATTGCACCTAAATGTGTAATTGGTCTTGACAGAGATGGTGTCATCAATGTTGACCGCGGAACATACACGTGGAAAGGCACCGATTTTGAACCCATTGAAGGTAGTTTAGAAGCAGTTGCCAAACTACGAAAGTTAGGTCATAAAATTGCAATTATTACCAATCAAGGCGGAATTGAACACGGGTTGTTTACTGAGCAAGATGTTGATGCTCTACATATATACATGTTAGAGCTTCTAGGTAAGGCAGGATGTCCTAGCATTGACGCTATTTATTACAGTGCTAGCAGTCATAAATCTGATATGTATGCAAAGCCTAACACAGGCATGTTTAAAAGATGTCAAAAAGAATTCCCTCATATTAAATTTAATAAAGGTTATTATGTAGGTGATAAATTAAGTGACCTAAAAGCTGCTCACAAAATAGGAGCGAAGCCTGTACTCGTACGTACTGGATACGGACTAGAAACTGAAAAAAGTCTAAATAAATTTTCTTATCGCGACATAAAGAAAAAGACCATCATATTTGATGACCTTAGTTCTTTTGCAGATTGGATAGAAGCACGTTAGGCTTGTGCTTCGCCCCATCTTAGAATAATATTTGAATCAATATCAGAACCACTAACCTTATACACGTTAATAGCTAACACGTCTGGACCATTTGGAAATGTTCCTCTGCCACCTAATGGAGTATTTGTAAGTTCTTTCAACTCAGCTAATGATAGTGTTGAACGTTCTCCTGGTGTAGCAATAAATGAGAATACAGTTTCTCCAGGCTGTGCATACGGGGGTTGTTCAAATGTAAATTCTACTGTGCCGCTGCCGTTTGTAAGTGTGCCACTATAGTTGTTGTTGAACTGTACTTCGTAATATTCAGTTCCGCCAAATTCCTTTAATTCAACACTGTTGACCTGTGAGTTTGCAGGGAAGTTTACTGAGCCACCTGATGTTGCAGCAGTTCCTACTTTTGCACCCGATGATTCGAAAGATGCTTTTGCAAAGTAAGCAAAGTTTCTGCCTGCTAAACTAGTAGGGTTAAGTAAAACAGTAAATGCATCTACTGTGCCTTGTGGTATCCCGTTAGAAGTTCGATTAGACAATCTAAACCAACCATAGTTACCGTTAGAATCAACTCTTGCATCTACAATAGTTGTGTTAGATGGAATATTAGTTCCTGTTATACTTTTACCAATTACCAAACTGGTATTATTTGAACCAAATACTGTTCGATAGTCTGCGGCATCAATAGGAACATAATTATTTCTACCCCAGTTTCTTGTTGGATTACTGTTAATTGTACCGGAAATTATACCAGATGCAGTTGCAGTAGTAGTTGTCGCAGCAGCTCCTGTACTCCATACAACAGAACCGCCAGCTGCAACTTCTGCAAAACTTGGTTGTCCACCTTGGGCAACACCGCTTAGACCTGACCAACCAACGTCATCTGGATTTAATGGATAGTTTTGAGGATTTAAAATACCTTCAATAACAATGCCGCCGGCACCAGATTCTGACGTAACTTCAATACCTTGTAGTAGTAACTGAGCTCTGTTTAGTAGTTCTCTTTCTCCTAAATCTCCAATTAGAGCATTGCTCACACTTGGTGCTAGTCTAATCATAAACGCTGTTTGTTTGGTTGTACTAACTGTAAGTGCGGTTTCTGCGTATGAGAAAATGTAACCTCTATCTTCGTCAAATCCGCCATCTGTAATAAACGCACTACCCCAGTGACTAATCAGTGGCGTAATAGACTGCGATATCAGTACAACACCTGTTCTATCATTGTGTGTTGCTGCAAGGCCTGCTGTGTATGTTCTTGTTGCACCAGCTTGGAAGTTTATAAACGATGCTCCTCGGACAGCGCCTGTTAGTGTATTAGTGTCTTGGTTGTTCCCATTAAAAGTAATAATTTCATTATCAATATAAAGTGTACCCTTGTTTGGGAAGAAACTACTATCAACTAACGGAATAGTAGTTTGAGTTGAATCTATTGCTGCTGTTAATTTACCACTTGGTCCTTCGTTAGTAACTTCATAACGAACAGGTAAGTTACCTGATCTCATAAACGCTTCTGTGTTTACGTTTGAGTTACGCATTCTGTGTGCAAATACAAAGTTACCATCTGATCCACGTAGCATAAAGTCAATAAAGCCCGCACCGTACCAACTGTATTGAATACCAATCATCTGCATCTTAGCAATGTCAATATCGTAACCACTTGGGCCTGTGCCGTCTAATCTGTCTAGATTAAAGTCTTTTTGTTTTGTTTTCTTGTCAACAATTAAGTTAGC
>Ga0181400_1000584_pt1 | contig 15709 bp, 14 predicted proteins | sample 23SPOviralmetaG_FD_130129 | JGI IMG/M metagenome (GOLD analysis project Ga0181400, IMG submission 130129) | Marine viral communities from the oligotrophic San Pedro Time Series (SPOT) site, San Pedro Channel, CA, USA - 23 SPOT_SRF_2011-06-22 | ecosystem: Environmental > Aquatic > Marine > Strait...
CAAATGGGTCTCACCAATGATCAAGCTATTCATCTTATAGATAACTTTAAAGCTTCCGGAATGGGAGCTAGAGAAGGGCTGGATGCATTAAGACAGTCATATAATCAACTTTACAACTCCAATCAAACTGCAATGAATTTTAATCAGTTGATGGAGGACATAACAAAAGATACAGAACTACAGTATATATTTCAAACACAAGGAGCAGATGCAGCAATGAGAAACGCAAATGCTGTAAGGAGAACTGGACTTAGTTTATCCCAACAACGTTCAATGGCTGAAGGTACTCTTGATTTTGAAAAAACTATGACTAACCAGCTTGAGCTTCAAATGCTGACTGGTAAGAATATTAATTTAAATAAGGCACAGGAACTAGCACTACAGGGTAGAAACGGTGAAGCAGTAGCAGAGATGCAAAAACAAATGGGGCAACTTACTGCAGAGCAGCAAAAAAATCCTCTTATAATGAATAAAATGCTAGAACTCTTAGGTATGTCCCGCGAAGAATATTACGCACAGCAGAATGCAATAAGAGAACAAAATGCATTATTAGTAGCACAACAAAAAGCTAAAGATAAATTTAACAAAGCTGACTTTGAATTTGGGCAAAAGTATTACGATATGCTTGAAGAGAAAGGAAAGCAAAGTGTTCAAAGTGCCATAAAATTTGCTTACTCTAAATCTGAAGCAGAAGGAAAAAGAGTAGAAGACGAAATAGCTGCTATTGAAGAAAGAATGATTAAAGAAGGCGAGGCTCATGCTACTGAAGAAGAGCAGCTAGCTTTAAGAAAAAAAGCATTCAAAGAGTTTCATGAAACTTCTCTTCATAATGCAAAAGTAAGACATGGAGTAGCATCAGGAGAAATAAAAACTTTAGAAACTCAGCTATCAGCTTCAGAAGCATTTAACGCTGCTATGAACGAACTTAAAACACTTTTATCTACCTTAGTTAATTCTAAATCATTACAATACTTGACTGATACTTTAATAGATTTCGTTCAGAGAGCTAAACAAGTTGGTTTTGGTAGAGCAATGCTTGGAGGAGGAGATTCTAAAGAAGAAATAGCTGAAGATAACGCTGCAAGATTAGAAACATTTAATAGAAAGGGAATAGGAGAAAAATCAACAGCAGAAGATATAAAAAGAGCTCTTGCTGTAGACTTAGGAAACAATGCTAAAAGGATAGATGAAGCAGTTTTAGATTCTATAGCTGAAAAAACTAGCAAAGAAGCCCTTAGAGAAGCTTTAAATATGTTATCTGCAGGACAAAGAGGCAAAAAGATTTCTAGTACTGGAGGAGGAGTAACTACTATTGACGATTATCTTAAAAATGCTGAAACAGCAGGTGATTTTATACTTAGACCAGGTCAACCTGCTATAAAGTATGATAAAGGAGATTTAGTCATGGGAGGTACCCAACTTGGTATGGGCGGCGGTAAAGTAGAACAGCTACTTGAAGAACTATTAGCTGAAACAAAAGCAGGAAAAGTTATCAAAATGGATGCTGGAGCAGTAGGAAGAAGCTTACAGTTAAATAAAAGTAAAATGAGTTATTAAAACGAAACTATTTATAATAAAATAACTAATTATGGGAATTTTAAAAAATCAAACATTTAATACTATTTTAGGATTAAGAGATACACAACCTTTATCAACAGGAGGAAGAGATATAGCATCTCAAACTCACGTACAAGGAGAAGGAACTAACATTTCAGTTACTGCTGCATCTACTAACTTTGACTTAGACGGTCAAACACCTATAAAGTATACGGATAATTTACCTAGATAGTAATGCCATTAATCAATAGTTTAAAGAGTACTACTCTAAAGAGTTTAAAGTACACCGGGCTAGGACCAGCTGTTCAGAAGGATATTAATAATCCTCCTGTATACAACTCCCAAAGTAAGGAAGTAGAAGCTAGGAATGATGACGTAACTCGTATTACTCGAGCAGTCCTTTTTAGTCCTACTTATATTAATAATACCGCCCAACTTAACTCTATTGATAAACAAAGAAGAGGAAAACCAGAACAAAAACTTGAACAGGACTTGCCTCGAGGAGGGTCTGGAGGAGTTGGATTTGGTAAATTTTTAAAAGGAGTAGGAGATGCTATTAAGCAAATAGACTCTATAATTAGTGATACATCCGTATCGCTATTATCATCTGCGATTCAAACACCTACTGTAGTAGCATCAACCCTAGCCCAAGTAGGAGCAGAATCAGGAACTCATTTTGTTTATGGATTTGGTGCAAAAGGAAAATATATCCCGGGGAGTAATGGACATGTACTAGCTAGTCTCTACGGTAGAATTCCTATATCTACAGATTTCGATAGAGACAGAAGTGAATTAAAAGATGCTTGGTCTTCTCTTACCCCTAAGCCTGGAGCAACCCACCCTTTAGCTGATGGTAATTTATTAGCCAATAGTAAGCTTAAAAATCCTAGTAAAATATCTGTTTTTGACTATGTAAAAAGCAAAGGAAATGATACCATAGGAGATGGTGTTATGAGAGATTTTACTGAAGGTATTGATAACGGAAATGGAGTTGAACCTACTAAAATAAGTAATGAAGTAAAAAAAGAAACTAGAATAGGATTATCAACTAATAGAAAATTAGGAAGGTATACTAGTAAATATATAGATAATAAAACTGATTTTAGTGATAAAAGAAATTTACTTGAACCTACTCAATCTACTGTACCTGCAATAAAAGATCATATAAAGTTTAAATTTGGTATTATAAGCCCAGATGAAGCAGCAAACGTTAACTTATATTTTAGAGCATTTTTATCTAGTTTTACGGATAATTATCAAGGTTCGTGGAACAATACTAAATATCTAGGAAGAGCAGAAGATTTTTATACCTACCAGGGATTTAACAGAACTATTAGCATAGGATTTAAAGCCGCTGCATTTTCGAGAAAAGAACTTAAACCTATATACAAAAAATTAGTAATGCTTGCTTCTACTACAGCACCTACCTATTCGAGTGATAACGGGTTTATGAGAGGTACTCTAGTAACTTCTACAGTAGGAGACTACTTAGTAGACCAACCCGGATTTATAAGCTCAGTAGATTATTCATGGCAAACCGATTATCCGTGGGAAGTAGGTTTAGGAGGTAATCAAGAATATGATATACAGCAGTTACCTCATGTTCTTGACTGTACTATTGCGTTTACTCCTATTCATAGATTTTCTGTACAGACTGGACAGCAACATTATATAACTAATCCTGATCCTGACGGTGCTCCTTTTTTATCTGGTCAACCAATAACTCTATCGGAAGGTTTTGGAGCATTAGCTTCTTTAGATGATGATTTAGAAGATTTGGAATTAGAAGAACTTGAAAACGATATACTAGAAGCTGGAGGATAATGATTAGACGATATCAAAATATAAAAAAATTAGTTTCAGATGAAGGTAAAAAGTACTATCTTAATCCTATATATCCTGATATACCACCAAGTGAAGAGGATATTTATGTAATTACTACAGGAGGAGACAGATTTGATACCCTTGCCTTGCAGTTTTATGGGGATTCATCCTTATGGTGGGCCATAAGTTCTGTTAACACTTCTGTAAGAGATAGTCTAGTAGTAGAACCAGGCATACAGTTAAGAATACCTTTAAGTAAGTCAAGAGTATTAGATCTGTATAAAGCCGTTAATAAGAACAGGTAATGTCGACAAAACCTCTTTTAGGGGCACCCTTTGAACCAGGAGTAATTCAGCAACTTCAGGTAAGGAGTAATAAGAGAAAATCTAACAACCTTACAGATAGAGATTTAACTGTACTTCATACTGACAATGCTTTTGTACGAATATCTTCCGGGGTAGTAATAAAAGAATCTGCAAATATTGGAATACCAGAAAATGAAATACCCGACTTAGCAAAAAATAACGTTTTACAAGGAGGAATTCTTTCTAAAAATCAATCTGGTTTTAGTGAGGACGGTATTAACTCTAGTTATTCTAAGACTACTGATTTAGGTTTTAGACCTATGGCAGGAATTGACAGTGTAGAGATAGTATCCCAAAATGCACAAGGAACTATTCGTAAAACTGACGTAGCTTTTAAAATACACACTTTAGAAGATCTTAATAAATTTGAGAAACTTTACCTTAGACCTGGCTTTACAGTTCTTTTAGAGTATGGACATAGTGCTTATTACGACAACAACGGTAACGCAGTAACGTCTATCCCCTCTTTAATTGATTTTTTTAATTCTTCTGATCAAGAAAAAATTGCAGAGCAGATAATACAAAATACTGAAGACAGCAGTTATAATTATGATGCTATATTAGGGGCTATAATGAATTTCCAATATTCTTATAATATGGATGGAGGTTATGACTGTACTTTTTATATTATAAGTAAAGGTAGCTTGCTAGAATCCATACTCGCCATAAGCTCAGGGGATGTAAAAAATACTAATAATGCTGATGGAATAATCCCAGATAAAGTAGGCAGCTTTTTACAGTCAAATAATAATAAATCAGAAGGATCTAAACAAGATAAATCTTCAGAAGTAATAAGAATACTTAACGACATTTATACTGAAGCAGGAGCTGCTGATTCTGTGATAGACACGCTTATAAAAAATTATCCTTCTCTTAATTTTGATAATACAGACAGGCCTTATTACTTAGGATCTTTTGATACTAATAAATCTGGAGCAACAAAAAAGACATATATAACGTTTAATACTCTGTTTAAAATTATTAATAACACAGTAATGTTAGAGTCTAACGGTAAGAAATTTATAAAATTTGGTCAGCAGACTCCTACTGAATCAGTAAATAGTGTTTACATAACATACGACGATCATTTTTCTAGTAATCCCAATGTCTGTCTACTAAAAAGAAAACCTAACAATGAAAACTTTTTTTACGGATTTACAGCACCAGATTTTCCTCCACCCTCAGCAGCAGGTAATCTTATACTTAGTGATATATTAGTGGATGTAAATTTCTTAAAAACGAAGTTAACTAACTTAACAGATAAAGACAAAGAAGATAGAACTGTAGTTGATTTTTTAAAAGACGTTTTTGCAGAAGTTCAAACTGCATTAGGAAATATTAATGAATTTGATTTTCTCTTTAGAGAAAAAGAAAGTACCTGTTATATAGTAGACAGAAAAATTACTTCACTATCTAAAAATATTAGGAGAAATATTTTACCTTGTTACGGTAGAGGTAGTCTTTTAAGTAATATAAGCGTTACTTCTAAAATTAGTAATGAATTAGTTACTATGATGGCTATAGGTGCTCAACAGTCAGGAGCTAACTTACAAGGATATGGCGGTGTTGTAATGAATTTTAATAAAGGGTTATCTGATAGGTTCACTGCTGGTTTAAAACCCGGTGTAGAAGCAGCTACTAAAACTGATGAAGTAGATGATAAAGCAGAAAAAGCACTTGAAAAAACAAGATCAGATATCAAAAAGGCAGTACAGAATTTCGGTAAGGGGAGATCTTTTAAAGATAGTGAAGGTAAAAGCTTAGCGGCTGGTCATCAGACTTTAGCTAATTATGAAATGAACAGATCTACTACTCCACTGTTAGGTACTTTACCTTTCGAACTTACTTTTACTATGAAGGGTTTAGCAGGGTTAGTAATAGGAGAAGGATTTGTATTACAGGAAGGAATACTTCCAACTTCTACTCAAGATTCAGCAGGATTTATAATTAAGAGTATTAACCACTCTATTCAAGGTAACCAATGGACTACTGACATATCTGCTTTTATGACCCTAGCTGAACCAGATCCAATTAAGGAAAGAAATAAAAAAGAATTTCCTAAAGTTCCTTTGGACAGTAAAAATCAAGATGCAAAAGATAATCAAATAGATAAAGCTCAAAACTAATATGTATTTACCTAAATCAATGAAGAAAAAGTTAGGTCCAAATATTAGTTTGGATTATAATATTGATAAAATAATCAATAAACTAGTTGATACAGTTTTTGGTGTAGTCGACGAACAACTTGGGTTGAACAAACAAAATAATGATCCAACTAAAAGAGGAGGTATCCCCGGTATAACATTAAGTACAAAAGATATAGAAGTATTTCAAACTAGAAACTTGAATTGTTATGCTATTACTAAAGATGATCTTGCTAAAGGTAATTTTGACAATGCTGTATTTGTTTCTAATATAATCCCAGTAAATAAAGATGCTGAACCCGTTATTGTAAGATTTAGACCTACACCTCTTCTTGCAGATTACCAGCTAGGGACTATCGATAGGTATGTTCTATTTGATATTAGAAATAAAGAAATTATAGAAGTAAGTAAAGAGGATTATGTAGAATTTCGAAATTTACGTTATAAAAGATCTTACGTTATATCTTGGTATATTTTTGGTAAAGCAGATGATTATCAAATTGGTAAATATATATACCCTGGAGTAAGAAATAATAATATAGATGTATTAGCTCAAGCTGAAAATACTATTCCCGGTATAACAGAATATTTTGAAGATAAAACTGAATACATACTCGAAAGCTTAGATGACTATTCAGGAGACCCAGAAGTAGTTAACCTACCTGTACCTGAAGATCCTATACCAGAAGAAGTTGTACAAGAAATTGAAGACTTAGGATTTGGCGACGACACTTTAAACTTACCAGATCTTCCTAAAATTGATTTAGATTTTGCAGAAGACCTTGCTGGAGACTTTACTGCAGCAGATGAATTACTAGGTAATATTTCTTCGTCTATAGAGGATATCATAGATACTCAAGACCAAGTTACTGCAGAGCAAGAAGCATTACTAAGTGAACAAGAAGACAGATTAAGACAATTAGAAGAAGAACAAACATTACAGAGACGTAAAAATAGATTTAACGAAATAATTAATGATCAAAGTCTGGATGAAGGAAAATGGGCACAGAGTATCACTGTAATGAGCTCAGGTGCTAGAAGAAGAAAAAAGAAAAGACGACTTGATCAATTATACGATGTATCACATGCTCGAAAATTAATTCCTAGTCTTTTAAATCAAAAAAAATGGAAAGATTCTGAAGGTGATCTCTGCGAATTTACTCCAGCTGAAGTAGTGGAATGGGGTAATGAAAGTAAGTTAAAAATTCGTATGAGGATGAGACTTACTTCTTCTGAACTATATACTCAATGGACTAGGGATAATAAATCATACTACGGTAGAACTACCCTGTATAAAATTACTGCAGCTACTAAATCAAAAGATACTGAAATACCCGACCCGACTCTTAATTATAACATAATAAAACTTACTGGACGAGAAAGAGCTCAAGCACTATCATCAGTAAATGCCCGAGATAGAAGAAATAGTAATATCAGATCTATTATAATAAAAATAGCTAAAGAACAGAAACAATTTTTTATTGACAAAAGAGGTCGTAATCCTATACGTGGTGAGATAAGAAATAAAATATCAGATAGATACCAAGCTTGGAGAAGACAATCTGAAGCTAATCAAACTGGAAGATATAGTAGAAGAGGAAGAACAAGCGCAAGCCAAGGTTCTCAGGCAAGAAGAAGAGCAGGTAACAGTAGCCTTCCTACTGGCTTCAGTAGAAATAGAAGAAGAAATCCGTAAAAAGTTTGTAGCCTAGTATTTTTTTGCTATATTACATAAAAGGTTATACTAAGTGTTTTATATAGTAGAAAAAGAAAGCAATTTACAGAATCTAGAAAGACTAGTCAGGCTTGGTGTATATATAGATGTAATCTCTTCTAATGACTTATACCACCCTAAACTTAGTTCTACCATTGCTGTATATATCAGACTTATAGGCTCAGAACACGGCTATATTATTCCCATTAACCACGACGAAGGTTTAAATATTAGTAAAGACCGTGTCTACGGTATACTTCTTAAAGCTAATAAACTATATACTAGAAACAAAAAAGAACTTTTATATCACTTTAATTTACAGGATGCCATAGACCTATCACTACTTTATTCTATGGTTAAATACGATAAACTAGAATATAGCAAGGAAAGTTCTACTTTAAATTACTTTTATAATAAGCACAGGAATTTTCCTAATGTAAATCAATTAATTCCCATATCAAAACTTTACGAATCATGTACTAAAGTTTATGATCAAGTAAAAAAAGTAATTGATTTTAATATACCTACTGGATTCGATTTTTATAATAAAACTGCTACTAATGTTTTCTTTTTATTAGAGCAATCAGGTTTAGGTGTATTTTACGAAAATTACGTTGAAACGTTCAAACCTAAAAACCCTTTATATAATACTATTAATAACTCAGTACTAACCTCATATAATTTATACAATGCTACCTCTAGACCAACTAATGCTTTTAATAGCGTTAATTTCGCTGCTATTCCTAAATCTCAAGAACATAGAAAATGCTTCAGACCTCAAAACGACATCTTTGTTGAGTTTGATTTTGACGGTTATCACCTGCGTTTACTTTGTGATGAGATTGATTATCCGTTAACTAGTGAATCAGCTCATAAGCAGCTAGCTAAACATTACTTTAATAAAGAAGAAATCACAGAAGAAGAATATGATAAAGCAAAACAAATTAACTTTCACGCAATTTATGGAAAGATACCCGAAAAATGGGCTCACCTTGAGGTCTTCACAAAAATTAAGACTTTTATCGATGACTTATGGAAAGAATTCGAAGAAAACGGAGCAGTTATGGCTCCTATTAGTGGAAAGAGCTTTAGCAATGCCCTCAAAGATATGAATCCTCAAAAATTAATGAATTATATCATGCAATCGTTAGAGACTTCTAGAAATATTCTTATATTAAAGAATATATTAAGGTATTTGAAAGACAAAAAGACTAATGTAGTTTTGTATACCTATGATGCTCTACTTTTTGACTTTAGTAAAGAAGATGGTAAAGAAACACTGGAAGACATTAAGGAGATCTTAGAAGTTGATGGGAAATACCCAATAAAATTTAAACACTCAAAAGATCTTTGTTTATAACTATAAAAGATATTTATATATGATACTAGAAGCTATTGAAAAGGAGTTCGATTACGATATCGATCCCATCTATTTAAATGAAGATATGAGCAATAAATTATTTTGTACCTTCGCTACACAAGACACTTTAGAAAACGTTCTTGCTGAAGTAAAGGAAAGGTATAATATCATATATAATAAAATCTTTGTACTTTACTCAAAAAGTCAAGATGAATATATATGTACCTATAATGTAGATTTTGGAAATGTAGGTTCTTTTTTAGAGAACACTATATTAGTACATAGAAAAAAAGAGTCTAATACTCTTTATACTATAAACGCCTTAAACACATTAATTAAAGAATTAAACGGAGGTGTATTAGATACATCTTATAGAATAAACTGGTCTGATTATAAAAACTGCATACTATTGACTAAAGGACCAGAATTAAAAAGGGTCAATACTAAACTTTATAAGATTATAGAGTTGGAGAAGTAAAATATTCTTCTTATATTATATTAATAAACGTTATAAATAAATTAGTTATATGGATTTAAATGCTATTAAAGCAAAGCTGGATACGTTAAACAGTAACGGCCAGCAAAAGGAAAAAACAGATTACTCCAAGATTTTTTGGAAACCGGAACTAGGTAAACAAACGATTCGTATCGTACCGTCTGCCTATGATCCTGCATTCCCGTTTAAAGAACTAAAGTTTCATTACGGTATAGGAAAGTATCCGATGGTTGCTTTATCAAACTTTGGTAAGCAAGACCCGATTGAAGAGTTCGTAAAAGAACTAAGAAAGACAAACGATAAAGATAACTGGTCTCTATCAGGTAAACTTAACCCTAAAACTAGAATCTTTGCTCCTGTTGTTGTAAGAGGAGAAGAAGACAAAGGTGTAAGACTATGGGGCTTTGGTATTACTATCTATAAAGCATTACTTGCTTTAGCAGAAGACGAAGATATCGGAGACTTCACAGACGTTATTAACGGATGGGATATGGTAGTAGAGCAACAAGCTGGTAATCCTTACCCGGAGACTAGTGTTCGAATTAAACCTAAACAAACTCCTTTATCAGATAATAATGATCTAGTTGATACTTGGTTAAAGACTCAACCTAATCCTACTGAAGTACATACTGAGTACGATTATGACTTCATTAAAAAGCAATTACAAAGCTACTTAAACCCAGGAGCTGAAGAAACTGCTTCACAACCTAATCCTAATATTGATAAAACTTTGCCAGAAAGCTTAGGTCAACAGAAATCTGACTTTACTTTGGAAACAGCTACGGCTGGCAACAAAGACACAGTTAGTAAATTTGATGATCTATTTAATGAATAAGAATGGCAAAAAAACAAGAAACACAAGCAAAAGCGACCGCTGCAGTACGCAAGTCGTTTAATTTAGGTAATTTTAAGAAGAAGAAAGGATTTTCAAATGCTTCTGTAAAATTTAAAGAACAAGGATGGATACCTTTATCTAAAGCCTTCCAAGACATTACATCTTTACCGGGTATACCAACAGGACATATTACCTTACTAAGAGGTCATTCCGATACTGGTAAAACTACTGCTTTAATAGAAGCAGCAGTCAATGCACAGAAGATGGGTATTCTACCCGTCTTTATAGTAACTGAGATGAAATGGTCATGGGAGCATGCTAAAGAGATGGGTCTAGAGTTTGAGGAAGTAACTGATGCTAACGGTACAGTTGTTGATTACGAAGGACATTTCTTATACGCTGATAGAGGTCAACTTAATACTATTGAAGAGGTAGCGGTTTATATTGCTGACTTGATGGACGAACAAGCTAAAGGTAACTTACCTTATGATATGTGTTTCTTCTGGGATAGTATCGGTTCAGTACCCTGTGATCTTTCAGTACGTTCTAATAAGAATAACAACGAATGGAACGCAGGTGCTATGTCTACTCAGTTTGGCAATAATCTTAATCAGAAGATTCTGTTATCTAGAAAAGAGAACTCACCTTATACTAATACGTTAGTAGCTATTAATAAAGTATGGACTATGAAACCTGAATCGCCGATGGGTCAACCTAAGCTTCAGAATAAAGGCGGAATGTCTATGTGGTATGATGCTACGTTAGTTATTACATTTGGTAATATTACTAACCCTGGTACATCTAAGATAAAAGCTATCAAAGCCGGTATGCAGGTAGAGTTTGCTAAACGTACTAACGTTCAAGTAGAGAAGAATCATATCGGCGGAGTACAATCAAGAGGTAGAATAGTAATGACACCCCACGGATTCATACCCGACGATAAGAGAGAGATAGATAAATATAAAGATGCACATAAAGAACATTGGTTAAAATTAGTTGGATCAGTAGATTTTGATTTAATTGAAGAAGGAGACTTAGAAGAAACTCCTATCACACCTAATATTCTTGATTAATGGCATACGATGATATACTTAAGAATTTAAAAGAGACCCCACCCCGAGCGCTTAACGATCATATCTTGGTGGTCGATGCGATGAATACCCTAATAAGGTCATTCTCGTTGCTCAAAGCGATGAACCCATCAGGCGCCCACGTAGGAGGCCTGGTAGGGTTTCTTCGTTCTTTAGGGTACGTTACACGTATTTTTGATCCAACTAGGGTTATAGTTATTTGGGACGGTAAAGGAGGGTCTGCAAATAGAAAAAATATAGACCCTAACTATAAGGCACAACGTGCTACAAGTAGGATTACTCACTGGGGTCTATACGATACTAAAGAGGAAGAGACTGAAGCATTAATAGGACAGTTGTATAGAACTCAAGACTACTTAGATTGCCTTCCAGTACATCAGTTAGTTATGGATAAGTTAGAGGCTGATGATATAATGGCTTGGATTGCAAAAAAAGCTTCTGCATCTAATGTTAAGAAATGCACTATAGTTTCTTCTGATAAAGATTTTTTACAGTTAGTAGATGACACAGTAGAGGTATATGCACCAGTTAAAAAGAAAACCTTTACAAAGGATAATATATTCGATGAACTAAAGGTATTACCGGAGAATTACAATATAGTAAAAGCATTAACTGGTGATAACTCTGATAATCTACAAGGAGTAAAAGGGTTAGGAATAAAAACTATAGTATCTGAATTCCCTAAACTATTAACAGAAAAGACGGATCTCAACTACGTTTACACAGTAGCAGAAGAAAAATTAGAAGGTAAAAAGATTTTCGCTAAAATAATACATGAATGGGATAGAGTTGAAACTAACTTCCAACTCATGGATCTTCATATAAGTTCTTTAGATGATAAAGAAAAGAAACATGTAAACGAAGTAATTAATTCACCAGTGCCGGATTTACAGACTGGTGCTTTCCTTAGATTATTAGAAAAAGACAAAATAGAAGGTATTACTAAAAATACTGAAAGTTGGTTAGAAAATTATAGAGGATTAACAACAGTAAAATGAACCATAAACAACTTTTTATAGGAATAGCTTTATTTTTAGTAGCACAGTCATTAGCATGGTTTCAAACTAATGGACAGTTTATTAGTACCTGGGTTAAGGATCATCCTATATTAATATCGGGATTGATGGGAATTCCGGTTGGTGCATCATATATTTACGGTACTACTTTTATAGTAGAATACTTTAATGGTGAGTTGTGGCCCGCAAGAATAGTAGCATTTGCAACTGGAATATTTAGTTTTTATATTTTAACTTTAATTTTTATGAAGGAAGGAATAAATGTAAAAACTGGTACTATTTTAATTTTAGCATCAATGATAATAATTTTACAAGTTTTTTGGAAATATGATTAAAGGAGTTATAGCAGGTAATTTTGACGTAATACATCCAGGTTATATTGAAATGTTTAAAGAAATGCAACAACACTGTACTACATTAGTTGTACTTTTGCATACAGACCCTTCAATAGAAAGACCTCATAAATTAAAACCTATTTTATCCTCAGAAGAAAGGAGAGAGATGCTTTTTCAAATCCGACCTATTGATGACGTAATAAGGTATACTTATGAAGAGCAGTTATACGATTTACTTAAACTAGGAGAGTTTGATATAAGGTTTTTAGGAGATGATTATATTAATAAACCATTTACTGGTGATGATTTAAGTATTCCTACTCACTACCTCAACAGAGACCATGGTTGGAGTACAACAAAATTTAAAAAATTAATAGCTGAAAGTTATGATCGCAGTAATAGTTAGTGGGTATTTCAACCCGCTCCATAAAGGACATTTAGAGTTATTTGATAATGCAAAAACAAAAGGTACAGAACTATGGGTAATAGTTAATAGTGACTTTCAACGAGAGTTAAAAGGAAGTGAGGCATTTATGGATCAAAATGAACGATTAGATATAGTAAGATCCCTTAAACCAGTTCATAGGGCTTTTTTGTCGATAGATAATGATTCCACACAATGTAAAACATTAAGTGCTTTACATAATTTTTTCTCTTACGATTACTCACTAACATTTGCTAACGGAGGCGACCAGACCAATGGATCTATACCAGAAGCAAAAATATGTAAAGAATTAGGAATAAAACTGATAGACGGATTAGGAGATAAAATACAGAGTTCTTCTTGGCTATTAAAGAAATAAATCATATATTAAGATATAATAAAAGGTTATAAATGACATTAAAGAGTTTACAGCAGTACGGAAAGGGGTTTCAATTAAAGGTTTTAGGATCATTATTAACAGATAAAAGTTTTTTATTAAACGTAAGAGATGTTTTACATGATCATTATTTTGATGCTGATTCTCACAAATGGATCATAAATCAAATTAAAGACTACTTTGATAAGTACCATACTAACATTACTATGGACGTTCTTAAAGTAGAACTTCAGAAATTAGAAAATGAAGTACTTCAAGTGGCACTTAAAGAAGAACTCAGAAATTCATACGAAGCATCACAAGATGATTTAGATTACGTGCAAGAAGAGTTTCAAACTTTCTGTAAAAATCAAGAAATGAAAAACGCCATACTCAACTCAGCAGATTTACTTAAAGAAGGAGACTTTGATGGGATCAGAAATCAAGTTGAGAATGCTATGAAAGCAGGTATGGATAAAAATATTGGACATGAGTATAATAAAGATGTGGAGACAAGGTATAGAACTGATTACCGTCCTACTATTCCTTCTCCTTGGCCTATCTTCAATGATGGTATACAGGGAGGATTTGGCCCTGGGGACCTGGCTATTGTTTTTGGTAATCCAGGCGGTGGTAAGTCTTGGACTATGGTGGCTATTGCTGCTCATGCTGTTAAAATGGGCTATAAAGTCAATTATTATACTTTGGAACTCGGAGAAGATTATGTCGGTAAAAGATTTGACTGTTATTTTACAGGATACTCAATTGATGAAGTTAATAAACATCGTAAAGAAGTACAATCATACGTTGATGGACTTAAAGGTAAACTTATAGTAAAAGAGTACCCTCCTAAAGGTGCTACAGTAAATACTATAAAGTCACATATTCAAAAATGTTCTGATATGGATCATAAACCAGATTTGGTAATTATCGATTATGTAGATTATTTAAGAGCTCCTTCAAAAGGTAAGTTTGCTGAACGTAAGGATGAAATCGATGATGTCTTTATAGCTACTAAAGGTTTAGCTAAGGATCTTAAAATACCAGTATTAACCCCTTCTCAGGTAAATAGAATGGGAGCTAGAGATAGCGTAATAGAAGGAGATAAAGCAGCTGGAAGTTACGATAAAATGATGGTAGCTGATATTTGTATCTCTTTATCTAGACAGAAAGAAGATAAAGTTTTAGGTACGGGTAGAGTTCACGTAATGAAAAACAGATACGGTCAAGACGGTATGACATATAATGTAAAAATGGATACCAATAATGGACATATAGAATTTGAAGGAAGAGCAGACCCATCAGATCTTATAGAAGAAGAATCTAAACCTAAGTTTAATTTGTCACGTGAACAAGTTGCAAAACTTTTATAATTTTTTTTGGCAAAATCTTGAATATATATCATATTTATTACCATGCCCGAAGGATTTTTCCAACGGGTGTTTTTGTCTTAAGTTTTTAAATATATAAAAATATAACTATATATGAGTTTATTAGAAGAACGGGTTGTATATAAGCCCTTTGAGTACCCAAAAGCATACGATTACTGGTTAAAGCAACAACAAGCACACTGGCTTCACACAGAAGTTCCTATGGCTCAAGATGTAACTGACTGGAAGTCTAATATGAAGGATCATGAAAAAAATGTAGTAGGAGGAATCTTAAAAGGATTTGCTCAAACAGAAACAGTAGTTAATGATTACTGGTCTACATTGGTAACAAAATGGTTTAGGAAACCAGAAGTTATTATGATGGGGACTACTTTAGGTTCTTCTGAAACTATTCATGCAGAAGCTTATTCATTATTAAATGAGCAGTTAGGTTTAGACAACTTTGCTGAGTTTATGGAAGATGAAGCTACTATGGCTAAGATAGAAAATCTGATGGACGTTAGAGACGGACATAATGGTGAACCTAACTGGCATGATAGAGCTAAATCACTAGCTATATTCTCAGCATTTACAGAAGGTGTTAACTTATTTAGTTCTTTTGCAGTTTTATTATCTTTTAAGATGAGAAACAAACTCAAAGGAGTAGGACAGATAGTAGAGTGGTCTGTAAGAGACGAAAGTCTTCACTCTGAAGCAGGATGTTGGTTATTTAGAACCCTAATGACTGAACACCCAGAGTTCAAGACACCAGAACTTATAGCTGATATAAATGAAGCAGCAG
>Ga0181400_1000586_pt1 | contig 15661 bp, 9 predicted proteins | sample 23SPOviralmetaG_FD_130129 | JGI IMG/M metagenome (GOLD analysis project Ga0181400, IMG submission 130129) | Marine viral communities from the oligotrophic San Pedro Time Series (SPOT) site, San Pedro Channel, CA, USA - 23 SPOT_SRF_2011-06-22 | ecosystem: Environmental > Aquatic > Marine > Strait...
AGCAGCACTGTAATAAATAATAGGACATATTACCTTGGTCAAACATTTACTAGTGGTGTTGCTGAACCAGAAGTTAGACAACATTCTGGAAACATCATTTACGTAGATAACAGACCTTCGATTACCAGGTCATCGAACCAAAAAGAAGATATCAAAGTCATTTTGCAGTTCTAACGGATTATGCCACAGCAAACGAACCTTAACGTAGCGCCATATTTTGACGATTTTGACGCGAATAATGACTTTCATAAAGTGTTGTTTAAGCCTGGATATCCTGTCCAGGCTAGAGAATTAACAACACTTCAATCTATCTTACAAAATCAAATTGAAAAGTTTGGCAAACACTTCTTTAAAGAGGGTGCCAAGGTAATCCCCGGAAATACTGGATATAGTCAATATTACTATGGTATTCAATTAGTTAATAATTTTAATGGAGTTCCTGTTGAAGCATATGCAGATCAACTTATAGGAACTAAAATCACTGGACAGACTTCTGGTGTAACGGCATTTGTAGATTCTGTTCTTGCCCCAAGTGACTCTGAAAGAGGGAATCTTACTCTTTACATCAATTACTTATCATCCAACACCACAAATAATGCAACTCAAACATTCTCTGATGGAGAATCTTTGACATGTGATACCATAATTACTTCAGGACTTCTTGGTAATACTACTATTGAGATTGGAGCTCCTTTTGCTAATACTTTACCAGCAACTGCAGCAGTCACTGGGTCTTCTTTCCAAATCCAAGATGGTGTTTATTTTATAAGAGGTCAGTTTGTAAATGTACAGACAGAAAATCTTGTTCTAGATCAATACAGCCCTACTCCTTCTTATAGAGTTGGATTATTGATTACAGAAGAAATCATCACTGCAGATCTTGATGAGACACTGAACGATAATTCACAGGGATTTAATAACTATGCTGCTCCGGGAGCAGATAGATTAAAAATTAGTGCCAGATTATCAAAAAAACCAAATGTAGATTTTCAAGACGATAATTTTGTTGAACTTGCGACTATTTCTGATGGAGTTTTAAGATCTCAAGTAAGAAACACCGATTACTCCTTTGATTTCATGGACATCCTCGCAAGGAGGACGTTTGCCGAATCTGGAAATTATACAGTTAAAGATTTTGATATTAGCGTTGAAAATGCTTTAAACAATAACGTTGGAAATAGAGGTTTATTCCAAGCAGGACAATTTACACCTACAGGAACACCAGCAACTGATGCCATTGGTCTTTACAGGGTTGGACCCGGTAGAGCATTTGTCAAAGGTTATGAAGTAGAAACTGTAGGACCCACTTTCCTTGATTTTGAAAAACCAAGAACTACCAAAACGATTGAAGATCAATCAATCATTTATAATACTGGACCAACCATTAGAGTCAATAACGCTTATGGTGTTCCAAAGGTTGGTCTTGGCAACACATTCACAGTAAGTTTGAGAGATACCAGAATTGGTTCTGCCTCTACGATTGCTGCTGGTACAGAAATTGGTCTTGCTCGTGTATATGATTATGCTTTAGAGTCTGGATCTTATAATTCCACAAATGCTGCGATCAATGAGTGGGATGTTTCTCTCTTTGATATTCAATCATTTACCACAGTGACTCTGAATGAGAATCACACTTTGAGCGTCCCAACCTTTGTTAAAGGTCTTCAAACTGGAGCAACTGCTTTCTTGAGAAGTGCTGTAAGCGCATCTAAGTCACTTACACTTTATGAAGTAGAGGGTCAGTTTAATGAGTTTGAACCACTAGCGTTCAATGGGGTTGATAGTGGATATGTTGGCGTAGCAATTACTAATTTTGGCATATCAGATGTTAAGTCTGTTCATGGAGTTGTTGGTGCAGGATACACGTTTAATGCTGATGTTATACAAGCACCCAAAACTTTAGTTGGTGTTGCAACAATTACTACTACATCTGGTGCTGCTGGAATTAGTACGGTAAGAAGCACTAATCCACGATTCCCAGCAGATATCAAACTGAATAATTTAGTTCGTTATTCTGATGTCAACAGAACTGGAAATACTAATAGTGATCCTGCTTTTGCAAGAGTTGTTTCTGTCGGATCATCTCATATCACAATCACTGGTGTTACAACAGTAACCGGTGTTGCAATTGGTGGAACTGTAGCAACTCAAATTGATGTACAGGACTTCACTGTTCTTACAACCAAATTACAATCATCTAGTGACAATACTCTTTATACTCGTTTACCAAAAGGCAACGTTGCAACAGTAGATCTGACCAGTGCTAATATCACTATCAGAAAAGAATTCACTGTCAATATTGCCAGTAATCAACTTTCGTCAAATGTTTCTGCTGGAGAAAATGAAACTTTCTTGCCTTTTGACGAAGAAAGATATGCTCTTGTAAGATCAGATGGAACAACAGAAACTCTCACTTCAGATCGTCTTGTATTCTCTGAAGGTGGCACAAGACTTCAAATTAAAAATCTAGGATCTAATAATACTGGTGCAACTTTAATCACAACTCTTAAAAAAGAAAAACCAAAGGCAAAGGTTAAAGTTAGAAATAGAGTTAGTAGTGTAGTTGTTGATAAGTCAAAACTCACCGCATCTGGAACTGGATCTACTACATTAAATGATGGACTTACCTATGGAGCATTCCCATTTGGAACAAGAGTTCAAGATGAAAGGATCTCTCTTAATGTACCAGATATTATCAATATCCATGGTATCTTTGAATCTGCTGATAATGACACGGCATCTTCACCAAAAGTAACTCTCACTAACCTCAACAGTTCATCAACGACAACATCGGAATTTACTCTTGGTGAGCAAATTGTAGGACAAAACAGTGGTGCTGTAGCAATTGTTGCTGAAAAATTATCTGATAGTCAGATTTCTTTCCTCTATAAAAATGATATTAATTTTAGAGAGGGAGAAAACATTGTTTCTGCAGAAACTGGCATTCAAGGAACAATCTCTGCTCTTGATTCTCCTAGTTTTGATATCTCTGCAAACTATATGTTTGTTGATGGACAGGAAGAGACTATTTACAACACTGGTTTCTTAAAGAGAAAAGCAGATTCTTTAGCACCGGCAAAACAATTAAAAGTATATTTCAGCAATGGAAGTTTCCAATCTACAGATGATGGAGATATTACCACAGTTGAGTCATATAATTCGTTTGACTATGCCTCAGAACTCCCTACTGTAAATGGAATTGCTGTTAGTGACATTATTGATATCAGACCTAGAGTTTCTGATTACACGGTATCTGCAGACTCCAGATCTCCTCTAGAGTTTTTGGGAAGATCCTTTGATGCCAGTGGAAACTCAGCAGCAAATGTTTTAGCTTCTGACGAATCAATTCTCACCACTTTTTCTTATTATCTTGGTAGAATTGATAGAATTTTCTTAACGAAAGAAGGAAAATTCCAAATCAAATATGGAGAACCTGCAGATAGACCAGTAAAACCGGGTCCCGTTGATGATGCTATTGAAATTGCAAGTATAACCCTTCCACCATACTTATACATCACTGCTCAAGCAAGTCTTACTTATCTAGAGCATAAGAGATTTACTATGAGCGACATTCGTCGCATTGAAAATAGAGTTAGAAATCTTGAGTATTACACAACTCTTTCATTGTTAGAAACTAACACTGCAAACTTGTTTGTTCCTGACAATGATGGTCTGAATAGATTTAAGTCAGGGTTCTTCGTTGATAACTTTACTGGATTCCAACCACAAGAACAATATAGTGAAATTAAAAACAGTATTGATCTTAAGAACAAAGAACTTAGACCAAAGCATTACACAACTTCAGTTGATTTAGTTTTTGGTCCTGTTGTTAATGCAGATGCTACTGCTGATTTGAATTTTACTTCAATTGAAGGAATCAATGTAAGAAAAGCAAACGATATTGTCACTCTTGACTATGCTGAGGTTGAGTGGTTATCACAAACTTTTGCCACTAGAGTTGAAAATGTAACTCCTTTCCTCGTCAGTTTCTGGCAGGGATCCATGGAGTTAACTCCATCATCTGATACTTGGGTTGATCAGTCAAGACTGGAAGCAAAGATTATCAATACTGAAGGTAATTATGCGGAAACTTTCAACGCTTCTGTAGAGGCGGGTCAAATTGATCCTCAGACCGGTTTCGGACCAGTTCTTTGGGATTCTTGGGAAACTAACTGGACAGGTGTTGATATCATTAACACTACCAGGGAGAGAACCGAATCTCAAGGTGGAGAATGGGTTGGTTGGGCTGGACGACCAGGTGGCGGAACAAGACCTGCTTTTGGCACAAGAACCACTACAACAGTTAGAGAACAACTTCGCGAAAGAGTTGAAACTGGTGTAGAAAGTAGATCTGGAACTTCTCTGGCAATTACTGAACAATTTGATCAAACATCTGTTGGTGATCGTGTTGTAAGTAGAGATCTTATTCCATTCATGAGATCTAGAAATATTGAGTTTATTTCTAAGAGAGTAAAACCACTCACAAGACTTTATGGTTTCTTTGAGGGAGTTGATGTTAGTAAGTATTGTGTTCCAAAACTTCTGGAAATTGAAATGCTTTCTGGAACATTTGAAGTTGGTGAAACTGTAACTGGAACTGTGGTTCAAACTGGTCTTGGACCAGATACAACAGACACTGCAGCAAACATCACCTTTAGAGTTGCATCAGCAAATCACAAAGAAGGTGCTTATAATATCCCAACCAAAATCTATCCAGAAAATCCATATGTTGCTGGACAAGATTTACCAGCAACATATTCTTCCACATCAACAGTCTTGAATGTTGATACTTTCTCTCTCCAAGCAGAAGTTCAGGGACAGTATCAAGGATATGTTGAGACTGGTATGACCCTTAGAGGTTCTACTAGTGGCGCGAGAGCAAACATCACAAATGTCAGATTAGTATCTGATATTGCTGCTCATATCGCTGGCAGTTTCTTTATTCCAAATCCAAACAATCTTAATCATCCAAGATTTGAAACTGGAACAAAGACCTTTGTTCTCATTAATGATGAAGACAATGATCAGAATCTCTGTACTACAATTTCTGAGGAGGCATTTAGTGCCACTGGAACTCTGGAGACGGTTCAGGAAAATATCATTTCTGTTAGAAATGCTCGTGTTGAAAATAGACAACAGTTCCAGAGTAGAAATGTTAACCGCACATTGGGAACTGAAGTTGTTAGTAGTGAAGTAACTGGTAGAAGATCCGAAAGAGTTGAGATTGGTTGGTACGATCCTCTGGCTCAATCCTTCCTTGTAGAGGATGAGACTGGAGTCTTCTTGACTAGATGTGATGTTTATTTCAGAACAAAAGATGACATGGATATTCCTGTTGTCTTCCAAATTAGATCTATGAAGGATGGACTTCCTTCACAACACATTTTACCTTTCTCTGAAGTTGTTCTTGACCCTAATGATGTAAATATTTCATCTGATGGATCTGTAGCAACATCATTTGTATTTAAAGCACCAGTTTACTTAGAGGGTGGAAATCAAGAGTATGCGATTGCTCTTGCTTCTAACTCTACCAAATACACGGTATATGTATCCAGAGTTGGAGAGAATGATCTTCTGACTCAAACCTTTATCTCCAATCAACCATATCTTGGATCTCTGTTTAAGTCACAGAATGCGTCTACTTGGGAACCAAGTCAGTGGGAGGATCTTAAGTTCAATCTGTATAGAGCAGATTTTATTGATAGTGGTTCTGTTGAATTCTATAGTCCAGAATTGGCTCCTGGCAATAATCAAGTTGCCACTCTCCAACCAAACTCTTTGGAAGTAAAATCTAGGGAAGTTAGAGTAGGACTTGGGACAACTATCGGTGACAGCACCTATGTTGTTGGTAACACATTCTCTCAACTTGGAACCAACGCCACTGGTGATCTTACAGGCACTGCTGGTATTGCTACAGGAACACTCAATATCATCAACGCAGGTTTGGGATACACCCCAGCAAGTGGAAACTTCCAATTTAATGGTGTTAATCTGGTTACAGTTACAGGTAATGGTAGAGGTGCTAAAGCAGATGTTTACATTCAGAATGGTGTAGCAATTGCTGCAACTGTTGGAACTGGTGGATCTGGATATCAAGTTGGTGACGTATTCACGGTCAGCACGATTGGATTGAGTTCCGTTGGACAAAATATGAGATTGTCTCTTCCTGGAATTGGAGTTACTCAAGAACTCATTCTTAATAATGTTCAGGGCGATTTTGTTGTTGGAGCTGCTAAGACAATTCAGTTTGTTAATTCTTCTGGAATTACCACAGATCTTAACTACTCCTTAGGAGGAGATGTACAAGTCTCTGCTATTAGTGTTGTGAATGATGGTCTGCATATCAAGGTCAACCATAAAAACCATGGTATGTATTTTGATGACAACAGAGTATCAATTTCTGGTGCCCTCCCTAATGTAAGACCAACTAAGTTGAGTGTTGCGTATGGTGCTGATGCGACAACAGCAATTTCTGTTGATAGTGCATCCGTATTCTCTACATTTGAAAATGTTGGCGTTGGAACAACTAATAAAGGATACTTATTAATTGGTGGTGAAGTTATTGAATATGATAATGTTAGTGGAAATAACATTGGTGGAAACATTGTAAGGGGATCTAATCCTATTACATATCCAGTTGGAACTCCAGTTTATAAGTATGAGATGAGTGGAGTTAATCTTCAAAGAATTAACAGAACACACAATCTCAATGACACAACCGTTTCAAATCCAATTAGTTTTGACTCTTACAATATTAAGATTGATACTGGCAGTGTAACTGGAACGGGTAGAAGCACTGACATTGGACATCCAACTCTATACCTCAATAGTACAAAGAGCACTGGTGGATATAATGTTAAGGCAACACAAAATATTCCTTTTGAGATTATTACACCATCTATACAAAATGTAACTGTCGAAGGAACTTCTCTCACCGCAGAACTCAGAACCACAACTTCCAAGAGTTTGAGTGGAAATGAACTTCCATACCTTGATACTGGATTTGAATCAATTGCTCTTAATCAGGCAAACTACTTAGATTCACCAAGAATGATTGCATCTAAAGTTAACGAAGATGCTAAACTTTTAACTACAACTGGACAGAAGTCAATGAATATGAGACTTCTTATGAACACTACGGATACGAGAGTATCTCCAGTGATTGATGGTCAAAGAGTAAGTGTAGTTCTTACTTCTAACAGAGCAAATAGCATTATTACAAATTATGCTACTGATGCTAGAGTCAATGTGATTGAGAATGATCCTACATCATGCCAGTATATTTCTAAAGAAATTATTCTTGAACAATCAGCTTCTTCAATCAAGATTCTCGTTGAAGCACATGCTACTGCCAATGCAGATGTTAGAGCGTTCTACGCGGTCAATGCAAATCCAGGAAAAGAACCAATCTTTGTTCCTTTCCCTGGATACTCAAACTTGAATGAAAGAGGTCAAGTAATTGATGCCAAGAACAATAATGGCGAGTCTGATGTATTCATGACCAAATCAAATAGGTATGCTTTTGAGTCACAAAACCTAGACTTTAAAGAATACACATTCACAGTTGATGATTTACCTGAGTTTAGAACTTATAGAATTAAACTTATTCTAACATCTACAAGTCAGGTTCATGTACCTAGAGTAAGAAACCTGAGAGTTATTGCACTTGCTTAATTATGGATATCAACTATACAATTGAAGGGCATGGGGATCTTGCCAGAGATCCCGAATCTAATTCCATCGTAAATGTGAATGAATTTGAATATAATCAATATCTCTCTAGGAGGAAATCAAAGTCTAAAGAGACTCAAAAAGTGCAGACAATTGAGGATGATCTTGCTAATATGAAAGGTGAGTTGAATGAAATCAAGTCGTTACTAAAGGAGTTAATCAATGGATCCTGACACTATTGAATTAAAAAATCTTGCAAAGATGTTTGCATATACGCAAGTAGCATCTGAGATAGATAGTTGTGATGATAGAGACACTTTGAAAAACATTGCTAAGTCTTTTTGTAAATTATATTATAAACAACAAGAAACAATGCAGATCATAGGACTATCAGATGGCGAGTAAGAATATCACCTTTGATCCAGACGCTGGTGTACCAAAGGGTGTTAACTTAATAATTCATACTGGCGCGGATTTCACTAATAATTTCAATGTAGTTGATACTTCTAACGCTGCCTTCAATTTCACTGGATACAGTGGATCTGCTCAGATGGCAAAGAGTGTTGCTGTTGGGGCAACTCTAGGAGTCACCACAAGTTTTACTGTGGGATTTACCAGTGCGTATGATGGCAAATTCAAAATTTCTCTGGGTTCAACGGACACTAGAAATTTAAAAGAAGGACGTTATGTTTATAATGTTTTGGTTAGTTCTGGTAGCACAATTTATAGTATTGCTAACGGCAATGTTTTAGTCATTGCTGGAATATCTTCTGCCCCCTAAATATTGTATAGGAGAATAGTGGTTAAATGGCACAACCGTCAAGTAGGGCAGACTTAATTAATTACTGTAAGAGACAACTTGGTGCTCCTGTTTTAGAGATTAACATCGCTGATGAACAGGTAGAGGACATTATTGATGATGCTCTTCAGTATTTTCATGAGCGTCATTTTGACGGTGTTCTTCAGACATATCTTAAGTATAAGATTACTGAGGATGATATAAACCGTGGTAGGGCAAGAGGTGTTAATAATAATGCTGTGGGCATTGTCACGACCACTGCGACTACTACTATCGCAGGAACAGCAACCACATTTTCATATGAAGAGAATAGTAATTTCATAGAGATACCACCAGCAGTTATCGGTATCAATAAAATTTTTAGATACGATGGATCTCAGACTACTACTAACAATATGTTTAGTATTAAGTATCAAATGTTCTTGAATGATATGTATTATTTCGGATCTACCGAAATTCTGACATATGCGATGACGAAGAGATATTTGGAAGATCTTGATTTTGCTCTGAATACTGAGAAGCAAATTAGATTTAATCAAAGACAAGACAGACTTTACCTTGATGTAGATTGGGGTGATGTCAAAAAAGATGATTACTTTATCATTGATTGTTATAGACTGATTGATCCCAATGATTTCAATCGAGTCTTTAACGATTCATTCTTAAAAAGATATGCCACTGGATTGATGAAGAGGCAGTGGGGTCAGAATTTAATCAAATTCCAAGGAGTTAAACTTCCTGGTGGAGTAGAGTTAAATGGTAGACAAATTTATGATGACGCACAGAGAGACTTGGAAGTAATCCGAGAGCAGATGTCTACTACTTACGAACTTCCACCTTTAGATATGATCGGTTGATATTATGCTTAACCCGTTCTTTCAACAAGGTGCTAGGACAGAGCAGAATCTGCTCCAAGATCTAATCAACGAACAGTTGAAGATGTATGGGGTTGAGGTTCATTATCTGCCCAGAAAATACGTTACAGAAAATTCTATAATCAGAGAGGTTGTACAATCAGCTTTTGATGATGCATATCCCATTGAAGCGTATGTAGAGAGTTTTGATGGATATGGGGACAATCCAACATTGCTATCAAAGTTTGGTATCCAAGCAACGAATGAAATCACTCTGATCATTTCAAAGGAAAGATATGAGACTTACATCTCACCTCTGATCAAGAATGAGCAGAACATCAAACTCTCATCTAGACCAAAAGAAGGGGACTTAATTTATTTTCCTCTTGGAGATCGTTTATTCGAGATTAAGTATGTTGAGCATGAGAGACCATTTTATCAACTACAAAAGAATTATGTTTATGAATTGAGATGTGAACTCTTCCGTCTCGGTGATGAACTCATCGATACTGGAGTCGATAATATTGATGATGTTCTCCTTGGAGATGAGGCAACTGGTGTTAATGAAGATGGAATCCCAACATTGATTGGACCATCTCAGACTCTCACTCTGGTTGGAACTGGTGTTACAGCAGAGGCAACAATCTCCTTGTTTGATCATGGTATTCAGAGGTTTGTAATTTCAGATAGAGGAAGTTCATATCTCAATCCACCAAGAGTAGCAATCTCTTCAGCACCATCTGGTGGAAGAATTGGTATTGCTACAGCAAGACTTCTTAGTGGTATTGCTGCTTGTTCTAATACAATCGCAAATCCAAGTCTTGGTGTAGTTCAAGAGGTTCTGTTGATTGATCCAGGAGCTGGATATGCGACCACCAATCCACCATCAGTGAAATTCTTTGCTGCCACTAATGACAATGGTGCCGGAGCAGCAGCAACATCAGTTATTAACACTGGAATTGTTGGTCTTGCTACCATTACAAACGCGGGTGCTGGATACACCGTAAACCCAATAATTACGTTTACTGGGGTATCTACCGTCTCTGCTGCTGCAACTGCTATTGTAAGCGCAGCAGGAACCATCTCAGCGATCTACTTCAGCAACTCTGGTACTGGATACACTGCTCTACCAACTATCACTATCTCAGATCCAGATCTTACTTCTACAGGTTCATTCACATTTAATGAAATTGTCACCGGATCCATTAGTGGAACCACGGCAAGAGTCAAGACTTGGAACTCTGTTACTAATGAGTTAGAGGTCTACACCGTCAGTGGTGATTGGACTGTTGGGGAGAAAATCGTTGGATCTTCTTCCGGTGCATCACATCAACTAAGAGTCATTAGTCTTGATCCAGTTGACGATGGATTCACAGATAATATCAATATCGAGATTCAAGCAGATTCTATTCTAGACTTCTCTGAGCGAAACCCCTTTGGGATACCCTAAATAAACTCACAAGGAATCTAAAAAATGTTTGAGTATTTTTATAACGAAATTTTGAGGAGAACCATTATATCCTTTGGTACTCTTTTTAATGGAGTGACAATCAAAACTACCAATGCAGATGATGATGTCGTCAACATCACCAGGGTTCCTTTGTCTTATGGTCCTACTCAAAAATTTCTTGCGAGATTAGAACAGCAAGCAGATTTGAATAAAGCTACTGCTATGACATTACCAAGAATGTCATTTGAGTTTACTGGACTTACTTATGATCCGGCTAGAAAGGTCTCTACGGTTCAGCAGTTCATAGTAAAAGATCCAGACAATGAGGCTGAGATTAAAAGGGCATATATGCCAGTTCCATATAATATGTCATTTGAACTGGCAATCATGACCAAGTTGAATGATGATGCCCTACAGATTGTAGAGCAAATCTTACCATACTTCCAACCATCATATAACCTTACAGTTGAATTAGTTGGATCTATTAATGAAAAGAGAGATATTCCTATTGTCCTAGAAAGCATCTCAATGCAGGACGATTATGAAGGAGATTACACCACCAGACGTGTTCTTCTTTATACCTTGAGATTTACTGCTAAAACATTCATGTTCGGTCCAATATCCTCCGCTACAAAGGATATCATCAAGACCGCAAAGATCAACTACATCTCTGGAGATTCCAGAAGCACAACTCGCGATATTACTTACAGTGCCACTCCAAGAGCAATCAAGGATTACACTGGAGAAGTCGAAACAACGATTACAGAAGATATTACTACATCAACAAGAGCATTCGATGTTGTTGATGCTAGTGGTCTTACTGCTAAGACTTACATTGAAATTGAAGGAGAAGAATTGTTCATCAACTCCATCAATGAAAATAAACTTAATGTTAAGCGTGGTCAGGATGGAACAACTGCTGTTGCTCACGTCAATGGTGCTCCCATCAAGATCATCAATGCTGCTGATGATGCTCTGGTTGAGTTTGGAGACGACTTCGGGTTTAGTGGGTCATTTTCATAATATATGTCTAAATTTGATGATCTAAACGATACCTTTAATGTTGAGAGTGAAGTAGTGCCTTAAAAGACAAAAGAGATACAGAAGATAGAAGAAGCAGCATCCTCAATGCAGGATGTGAAAAAGGACTATGAATACACTCGTGGCAATCTGTATTCAATCATTGAGAAAGGACAGGAAGCACTGAATGGTATTCTTGAACTTGCTCAAGAGAGTGAAATGCCTCGTGCTTATGAGGTTGCGGGACAACTGATTAAGAACGTAGCAGATGCGACTGACAAACTGATTGATCTTCAGAAAAAGTTGAAAGACATTGAGGAAGATAAACAGATAAGAGGTCCGTCTACAGTTAATAACGCTTTGTTTGTTGGTTCAACTGCTGAACTACAAAAACTTCTTAAGTCTGGACTTAAAGAAGAAGATAAATAAATCTGGGAGATAAATCCCGAAGTACTAAGTTACTAATAAAATGTCAAGAGAGGACTTACCTTCGATTGACGATTTCGCTGAAGAAAACAGCGATCTTCCGTCAGTTGATGAATTTATTACAGAAGAAGTTGAAGAGGAGTTACCCTCTGTTGAAGATTTTATTGAGCAAGAGAAAGAACTAATAAGCGAAGAAATTCAGACCATTGAAGATCTGAACGGAGATACTTTCGCAGAAGTAGAAGATATTGTTCCCCCATTTCCAGAATTAATTCGTCTGATTAACGATGTCAGGAAGGACATCCCAGACATCCCAGAGATTAAGTATTACGATAAAGAACTAGAGCAACTTGCTGAGCAGATCTCTCAGGTAAGGGAAGAGATTCCAGAAATCCCGGAAGTAAGATATTATGAGAGTGAAGTAGAAGCAATCTGTGAACAGATTGATGTTGTAAGAAATGAAGTCAAAGATCTTCCTGAAGTCAAGTATTATGATGAGCAGGTGGATGCTATTGAAGATAGAATTGACACTCTTCAAACAGAAGTCACAAATCTACCAGAAGTAAAATATTATGATGCTGAGATCGCGGCAATCTGTGAAGCAATTGACGCTGTAAAAGCATCTATTCCCAAGTTTCCTAAGTGGGTTAATGAAGTCAATGAAGTTCCCGACTTCTCATGGATTGGAAAAACTTTTAGTGTCATTGATGATGACTTTATCAAGATCAATGATTATATTGATACCTTAAGAGAGCGTGTTGACTATAACTTAAACGAACTTTCTGAGGATATTGATAAGAAGAAGTTTGAGGCAAAAGTAGAACTTGATACAAAATCTGAAGAGATTAATACAAAGATAAAGGAAGAGAAGGATAAGATTTGGAAAGAGATGCGTCAGTCATCTCTTCGTATTTGGGAGTATCATAAAGAATTCAAAGATGATGATCGTAAACTAAAGAAACAAATTCTTGGAGAATATAACACTCTCAAGAAGACGATCGATAAGAGAGTAAAAGAATATAACGAGAACAGCGTCAAGACAGATAAGTTGCTGCTTGACTATTTTGAAGATCTCAGAAAAGAAGTCTCCTCTCTACCCGAAGTCAAATACTATGATGATGATATTCGCCATGTAAAAGTTGATATTAAAGAACTGTTCAAACTTGTCAGAACAATCAAGACTGAACAGAAAGAGATTAAAGATCTTCAGGAAGGACTTCTCAATGAACCACCAGAAGAAAAAGAGTCTGTAGGAGGACAAGCAGATCCATTAACACCAATGGATCAGAAGTTTGCCACCCTTGATGATCTTGCTGGACACTACAGATTATTCATCAATAGAATCCAACAACAGATCTCCACCATTGGCGGTGGTGGTGCTGGATTCATCAAGGATTTGGATGATGTAAGTTTTGATCAAACCACAGGCACAAATGAACTGCTAATCTACAATGGTTCCCAGTGGGTTGGTATTGCCAGCACAGCATTGTCTGGTGCCCCATCTCAACTTGCAGATGTTTGTACTGGCACAAATCTGACAGTTACTAATTTATCTGTCACTGGCATTGCCACTTATGAAGATGTAAAGAACGTTGATTCTATTGGTATCGTTACTGCTAGAAGTGATGTACAGGTTGGTAGAAACTTAAACGTAGTTGGAATTGCGACAGTATCAGGTGCATTTTATATGCCACAATATACAACTGTTGCTAGAGACGCGGGCACTTTTAACGAGGGTGCGATGATATATAACACAACCGCACAAAAAATGGAATTCTATAATGGCACATCCTGGCAGTCACTGCCTGGTATGACTTTGGGTCTTACTGTAGCACTTGATGGATAATAAATAATAAGGAGTATTGCAACTCAATTGAATGAGCAACCCTCGTATTCCAAGAAAATCTGGGCAACCAGCAAATTCCAAAAAACATTCTGACCTCTACACGGATGAAAATCCAAAAGGTACGATTCATGGACTTGGATTCAAGGATGTTGCAACCTCTAAAGCATCTGTTTCTAAAATTCGCAATTCATCAAGATCTCATGCTCACAAAATCCAGGCAGCAGTTGCTATGGAACAGAGAGCAAGAGAAATGGGTAAAACTTCAGAAGCAGCGGTCTATAGAAAGTTCATTAACTCCATGAAGAAAAAGACTAAAGAGATGAATGAATCGGAAGACTATTCTCAAAAAGATAAAATTATGAATAGAGCAAAACCTCTTCATAAACATCTCTATAAGAGTCTTCATAAGAAAGATACTTCTGGTGATGTAAACGAAGAGAAGAACGGAAAATGTAAAGCAGGATATTATTACTGCTATACAGATGAAAAATGTAAACCAATCCCCAAAGGTTTTAGGGTGGTTGGTCGTGCCGGATATCTTCGTAAAGAAAATGGTCATTCTGTAGATGATGAACCAAAAAATGGTAATGGTAATGGTAATGGAAATGGAAACGGTTCCAATGGAAATGGTAATGGTTCCAATGGAAATGGAAATGGTGGGGGAGTGAGTGAATCGAAAAGTGGTGATTCTTCTCTGCGTGACTGGTTTGGCAAGAGTAAGTCTAGTGATGGCAAGCCTGGTTGGGTTCAACTGGGTGGGAAATACGCTGGAAAACCTTGCGCCAAGCAACCAGGACAAACCACAAAACCAAAATGTGGTTCCAGTAAAATGAAACGCAATCTCTCCAAAGATGAAGAGCAAGCAGCGTTTCGTAGAAAGAATAAAAAAGATCCAAATCCAAATAGATCAGGGAAGGCAATTAACGTGAAGACTGAAGAATTTACAACACTACCTTTACAGATTGAAATCCCAAATAATATTAGAGATTTTAATCTTGGACTTATGTTCCGTGAAAGTTTGGATATAAACAGTGGTATGCTCTTTGTCTTTGATGAAGTTGCAGAACAGTCTTTCCATATGAGAGAGACAAAAATTCCTCTTGATATTGCTTTCATTAGAGAGGATGGAACAATTGAAAGCATTAAAGAATTAGAACCATTTGATGAAAGTTCAATTGCCTCTGATGGAGAGGTTCTGTGTGCATTAGAAGTAAACCGTGGATGGTTCGCAGAAAATAATGTAGAAGTCGGTGACGAGATTGATATTGATGAAGCAGCGGGAGAGAAAGACGCTTGCTATCATAAAGTCAAGTCACGTTATAAAGTTTGGCCAAGTGCATATGCGTCAGGAGCACTAGTCAAATGCCGTAAGAAAGGTGCTGCTAATTGGGGTAATAGCACAAAGAAAGAAGAAACAGAAATAGGTGAAGCATGTTGGAAGGGTTATGAGAAGAAGGGTATGAAGACTATGTTTGGAAAGAGATATCCAAACTGTGTTAAGAAAACCAAGAAAGAACATGTTGAGATTACAGATGCATATGGAGAGACTTATGCCGTAATTCAAGATATTGTAAAACCAGAACCTCTCAAACCAA
>Ga0181400_1000587_pt1 | contig 15653 bp, 13 predicted proteins | sample 23SPOviralmetaG_FD_130129 | JGI IMG/M metagenome (GOLD analysis project Ga0181400, IMG submission 130129) | Marine viral communities from the oligotrophic San Pedro Time Series (SPOT) site, San Pedro Channel, CA, USA - 23 SPOT_SRF_2011-06-22 | ecosystem: Environmental > Aquatic > Marine > Strait...
TCTTCTCGTGTGATATAATCTCTCTTTGGTTTTTCTATTGGAATGGGGTCTGCTTTAACTGGTTCTGGCGTGGGTTCTGGTTTCAACAGTTTCTTTTGTTTTTGTAGTTCTTCATGTTCTTGTTCTAACAATTTCATTTGTAATTGTTTCTTTTCTTTCTTCATTTCGGTTTTTGTTTTGATTCCTTTTTGTCGTCTCAACTCTGCATTCCGCTTACGAGTTTCACGTGCTTTCTTCAATCCTTCTTGTACCTTTCGCTTGTGTTCTTCTGTCATTGGTTTCTTTTGTTTACGTTTCTTTACAACTGGTTCAATCACTGGTTCGGGTTCTGGTTCTTCTACATCTAATCCACCCAAATCTTTGGTTTCGGGAATAACTGGTTCATCATCTGATTCTTCTTTGAAACCTTCTTCAGGAGCATAACTATCAACTTCTTCTTGTGTCATTCCTTCATTTTCTTCTGGTTGTTTCTTTTTCTTCTCTTCACTCCATTTCTTCTTTTTGGGTTTATCATCAAAGATTGCTTCTTTCACGATGGGTGGTTTCTTTACTACATTCAAGAATGGTTTCTTCTTTGGTTCTTCTGATTTAACGTCTGATATTAATTCTTTTATCTTTGCATCTGCGGTCTCATCTACGGTCTCATCTTCTTCATAAACAAAGTTCGGATCTTCTTCTTCAGTTTCTTGATTAACGACTACACTGGGGGGTTTATCATTAACAATCTTCATATTCAATAGACTATTCATTATATTTCTAGTTAAGATTTTAATTTTGACTATAAATTGTCAAAAAAATAGTGAAATCAATGTCAAAGATAGTTAAAAATTGAATTATCATTCTATAATTTATCGGAGATTACCGTTAGTTAGTCGGTTTCACCCTTTTTCCTTATATGGAGAGTCACTATCGAAGAACCCACTAGAGACGTGCAATATGATTCATCACTATATACAAACGATATATCAAATGAATTGATCTTCATGGGTGCTGGGTTATTCAGGTCAAGGTATATGAGATTCTTGGGTTCAAAGAACAATCGTCCAGTTTGCTGTTGTCCGTCAAATCTTGGTAAGTGAGCAATTATACCAGACTTATTTCCGTTCGCTGCGTTAGTACTGGTTTGATTGAAATTGTCTACTCTTACAAAGATTGACTTAGATGATAAGGCAACTGGGACTTCAGTAGATATTAATGAATAGACAAATTGGTCGTTAGTTTCTCCATCATCACTCCATATAGTATCACCCGTTGCAACACCATTAATATCACTAAATCCAAGTAGTCGCATCGTATTCGCTCCTTGTGTATGGGAATATAGAGATGATGAACTTGTAATGATTACTGGTTTCCAACATTTCTCAAATTGGTCTTGTATTGTTGTATCTCCAAACAAGACTTCCCGTCTATCAAATCTGTTTTCAAGGTCGAGTATTATACTATGGAATCTATCCGCCGGATTTGTTTGTGCGACTAAATTAAACCAAGGAATTATTGTTCTATCTGGGTCTGCTTCATATACAGGTAGTTCAGTTGTATATGCTACATTGGGTATATCCGTTATATTGACCGAATTGTATTCACTTAAGGCAATCGCGTAATCAGTTGCGGCATTTCCAGAATCACCAACACCATCATTGTAAATACCCATTACAGGCATCATCGCTTCACACCCTTGATCTATGGGTTTCATGATTTCATCTGCTAATCTTGGAGTTACACCATCTCGTCTTGTTTGACTATATTCATACAAAGTATATGCAACTGGTGGAACCGCTCCATCTAGCATTTCTATCTTGACACGTTCTCCATCTAATGTAAACTTACAGGTTTGAAGTCTTGATGCATTAGCGGTTGTATCATAAATCGCGTTAAATGGTGCTGCTGCAGTACCCCCTTGGGTGTAATCTATTTCTCTCCATCTTGGTTTTCTTCGATTCGCACCAGCAACTCCCACTCTCGCTGCATCACCATTAGTTGAAGTATCAAACAATCTCAATTCACCTTCCGTATTCACAACCATAAAATCACCAAATACTCTTAACCAATTCGCATTTGCAGTTGTTTCTGATGAATCATTCCATTGGAAATAACTCGCTCCGATATAACGAGCGTTTAGTCTTTGGTGTTCTTCAGTAAATCTTGATAATCCACAAATGAAATTAACATTGAGATCTCCCCCAGCAGGAACATTACCAATACATTTTTGTAAATCAAAGACTATTTCACCCTTCACTAAACTTGCAGGTGGTGTACTTGCAGTCATGTTGAATGTTGTTCCTTGTATATGATTCCGAAATTGCTGTGGTGTCAAAATAACATCATTCGCTCCAGATGTAGTGACTGTATATGTTCTATTAAGTGGAATATTGCGGAAGTTTACAAATTGAGCGTCAGTAGACTGAGCAATCATATTTACAGAACCGGGGGCAGATGGAATGATTTGGTCTGATGTGTCTATTTGTTTCATTTCAATCTTGTACCCTTCAAACTCACCCGTTGTATTGTTTCGCTTCACACTTACAGCACATCGTTTGGCGTAATGGGGATGACATACAGATCTATTTAATGCTTTTTGTAATTCTGCTGCTAAACCTTCTGTATCTGTTCTAACAACGCCGGGTTCATCTTCAAATAGTTTCACTTTGATTGGATAAGAATTAGAATACTCCAAATCTTGATCGGGTGTCAACCATTTACCGAGATAGACATAGAGTATCTTCTCTCCCGCGTCCATACTGATTTGTCCGTCAAGTGAAATCTTTGCACTCGTTAGTGCTAATTGTGAGTTGGCGGGGATTTCCAATGTTGAAGACAAGGAATTACGAAAAGACCATGGTTTGTAAATACTCTGAACTGATGAAACAATATCAGTCTGCTCTTTTGCATCATTCGAGAGAATAACTAACGACATTTATATTATGAGAAACATTTAAAATTAATAATGAAAAAAAATAATATATTTGGGATACTATAACATGGATAGATTTGATGAACCGATTAAGATTCCCCCGAAAACAAGTAACAACTACAAACAAAAAGATGTCTTTGAAATGAAAGATTCAAAGAAATCCAAAGGTACAAAACCAAAGGTCAAGAAAATGACTTCCAGACATAGAAAAAAGAAGAAAGGGGGGGTAAGTAAATACTGATGGGCAAGTAACTATTTTTACCCACCCCCAAAAATGAAATTGAAAACTTTTTGATTCTCATCACAAATGAGACGGTAATGGTGTGTGTTTATTATTATTATTATTATTATTATTATTAAAAGGTAAGTAAGGTAAGTAAGGCAAGTAAAACACATCAGTTGAATAAACACAAGACATTATCTTTTGTGTATGGGTAAGGGGGTCGGTTTTTACTTGTTTACCACCCCAACTACCTTTAACCGGAATATTGTTCCCATTCTTTCATAGCGATTTCATACGTTGGTAATTGGTATTTTGCTGGTCTACCTTTGACCTTTGAATTCTTTATTTTCATTGAAGGACACACCTTGCGAATCTTTCTCCAGAAATGCACGTTGTTGTATTTGACTTCATGTGTCCCTTGTATCTTCTCACAATACTTCTTGTACAACCATTTCTTTTCACGAATACAATTACCCCAAGTATCTTCTTCATCATCATCTTCTTCGTCTTCCATATCCCAATGGATTGATACATCTCCTTCCATTACATTCTTCCAAAAGACTTCAATTGAATCCATATTCTTCTCTACTTGTAATTTATGCAATTCTGATTTAGCAAAGTCTCTGGGGTCATATTGACTTATATCTCTTGAATACAAATAATTGGCGATTTCTTGTAAAGGAGTCTTACTAATTTCTTCATAGTAATCACGACTATATTTCTCATTCTTACATTCGCGTAGATTGAAACGTCTATCTCCGTTATTGATATTGACAATCCATTCTTCATTAGTTGTGATGATTGTATTTGCATAATTATCAATCGTATATGATTGTATACCTTTCTTATTGATGACGATACTATTATCTGTAATGAACTCTTTGAATGCTCCCACCATCTTTTTGTCACCACCCCAATTGGTTTCATTGAGATTCACAAGAATCTTACCTTCAGCATCTCCATTGAAATCTCCAAGTATGTGTTTCAAACTAGATGTTGAATAATAGTAATCTTTACCAATAATCTTACCAATCATATCCAAGATGAATGATTTACCCACACCTTCAATCGAATGTAGTACTAAACAGATGTTATTCTTCTTCCATGGTTGCTGAAGTATACGAGCAAACCAATTCAAGATATACTCAAATGTATCTTCATCATCGTCCGCCCATATAGATTTAATATGGTCTAACCATTTCTGGATTTTACTGACATCACATTCACCTGTTTGTTTATATGCAAAACCATTCCATATATTGAACTCATTGTCATCACAATCTCCCTTGGGATTGAAAACAATTCTATCCACATTCTTTCTATCAATACTCTCTAACCAAAGATCAAAGGGATTCATCTTTTTTGTTTTCTTATCTACTTCTATATCAAAACTAAATGATTTGTAATATTGTTTGGCGATAGCAGTTTTGTTTCGGATAAATATCTTATTTGAGAAATACAGTATATCACCAGTTACAGTATAATACATGCACTCCTTATTCATCTCTTCTACTAATGTATTCGTCTTGTACCACGATTCATACTTGTTCTTGGGTGGGTAATCAATGATAGACCAACGAATAAACTGTTTGTATGATAGTTTGTTTCCGTCTCCATTGAAAGTCATGTATTTCTCACGAAGTTTCTTCTTACCTTCATACCCTTCTTCATCTTCTTTACTGTATTCATTCCACAGATTCAATCCAATATCAGAACCATCAAAATTATTGTAACAAATCATACCAATCTTCAACCAACTATCATAATCATATCTGGGTTTGAAACTAGTGAAATGTTCCTTAAATGTTTCTAATTCACATTTGGGTAAGGGTAGTGCCTTTATTTCTATTTCTCCGTCATCCCAATTGTTTTGTTCTTCACCATCATTAGACGCATTACCGTCATCGCTTTGTGGTGGTGAAACTGGTGGAGAAGGATCCTGACAAAATCCCATTTTAGATAATTCAAAAAAACCTTGTAAATCACTCCATTCATAAGATTGAAGAGTCCCGATAATTGTTCTTGTTTTGGTTTCCCATATATTGTTCTTTTTAATCAAGTCCATATCATAAAGATTGTTCTTGTACACCTTTTGCTGTTGGGTATATTGTGTGATTCCTTTGATGTATACATAAAAATGAAATCCTTTCTTTGTTTCAGTTCTTGCAACATTATCTTGTAATAACATGTGATACAATTCACAACCTTCCAGATGCTTGGTGTCAAAATCAATCACATATAAATCTGGGACGTGTTTGAGATACAAACTCAAAGTATTTCTTGAAGGTTGTCCCATATTCTGTTTAATTTCTTCGATTGTCATATTGTTTTTTTCATCCAATGGAATCTTTGCACCATTTTTAAGATTAACTTGAATATGTCTATAGATGGGTTGTTTCAATTCAGAAACAATCTCATCATAGAAGGTTTGAATATTCATTCCGTATGTTATATCCGACATTTTAGTTCCGCTCATTATATTCTAGATATAGAAAATATTTTTAAGTAAAATAACGCATTATCGGATTTTTTAAACACAAGTTTAATTACTTAAAATATAATCTGATGTATAGTATAGAATGAAATCCAAATCTTGTGTATACAATTGCAAGATTACCATGGGAGACCAAGTGATTCATCAGAACAATTATCAATCGTTAAACGATATTGCAACAGAACTTGGAATATCATATCATATTGTTTCCAATATCCACATTGGAAGGAAACTCGATAAGAAGTGGACTGATTACAAGTACAAGCAGAATATTGAAATAACACGCTTGACGCCACTAAATTAAATCTAGTGTAAAGTATAATGAGTCAGAAGAATCAGATAATTGAATTAGTTGATGAAATGTTTGGTGGGAACATCTCCAGAGAAAACTATGAATATATAAAAGAACTCTATGAATATGTATGTGATTTATATGATGGAGAAGTTTCAGAAGAAGATATGACATCTGAAAGTTCAAGTGAAGAGATAGATGATACAACCACAGAAACATTTACTTATTGTGTAGACCAAACGGGATTCTATTCATTATCTTGATGCATCCATTCTAATTTAAGATCAACTCCAATGTACCTTCTATTCAAGGTTTTACATCTATCACCAACATATTTAGTATGACAAGTCATATCAAGTATTGTGTCATTTTCATTTGTATAAGTTTTTATGAAATAGTCTATTTGCTCGTCTGTTCTTGTAATTCCCGTCTTATCTTTTCGGATCTTCCAATTTTTAAAAGTTGTGGGATATGTACCTTTATGACCTTGTGAAACATCATATTCATTTTGTTTATCTTTTAGTTTGTCTCCATAATATCCATTCCTTCCACCCACTTTAACATTTCTTTTGGGAGCGAACTTATCCCCGACCATTTGTGGTTTATATGTCCCCCGTTTTTTGTAATAAATGAATATTTCTTCGTTTTGTCTCAAGGGTTGATACTTCGCTTGAAAGAAACCAGTTTTATTGTTCTTTATCCAAGTATAGTGATACTTGGGTTTTTCATGTTGTAATAATTCGTATGTGAAAGGCATTGATGCATATAAACAGATTGTTCCGTTGGGTTTCAAGACACGCCACATTTCGGGAAACAAGTCAACCCAATTTAATCCTTTATCCCATTTTGCTTTTGTAGTTCCGAATGGTGGGTCAGTATAGATGAAATCAATAGAATTGTCTTCTAGTGTTTTGATTACTTGGTGTATATCTCCTTCAATATATTCAGTCATCCCTTTCTATACTTTAATGTATAAAAAAAACTTTAAATACTATTCATTGTCATAAATACGATTACAAGCGACTTCATATATTTCTGGGTCTTTTTCTATCCCGATGAAGTTTCTATTCATATTTTTACAAGCGATTCCAGTTGATCCTGAACCCATCGTCGGATCAAGTACAACATCGCCTTCTTTACTATAATATTTCAATAACCATTCCATTAATGCTACTGGTTTCTCTGTTGCATGTTTCCCCCTTGTTGATTTGATCTCTAATAATGTATTCGGTAAGGGTGGATCATATTTATCTGCTTTTTCTCTTACAAGTGGTTTTTTCCTTCCTTCTGTGTTATATGTATTATTTATCCCTTTGATTACGTCCTTCTCTTGTGTCACAACAGATACGGGTAAGGGTGGGTCATATTTAGTAATTGTTTCCATTCCACTCTTACTTCTATTCTTAATCATACCTTTATTATCAACACCATCTTTACCCGCTCTCTTTGTGGGAACTTCTTTAATAAACTTATGCTTATGACTAGATAAATCATACAAAGGTAATTTTTCATAGAATACATAAACCATTTCGTGTTTTCTCATCGGCATCTTCTTTGCTGATAAAAATCCAGCGGGAGCAGATTTCACCCAGACTAAATCATAACGAAACGGACATTTCTTGGGGGCGGATGTAATTAAATCTACACCGAACTTTGTGGTTGTTGTAAAAAAGATGGGTGTGTGTAATTTCTTAACTCTCATGATTTCTTTCCATAATTGTACCATATCAATCTTAACATCCCATTTACAAGATGTTTGTCCGTAAGGTAAATCACAGAAGATCAAATCAACTGAATCATCATCAACTTCTTTTAATTGTTCTAAACAATCTCCATTCAATAATATTGACATTATACTCTAACAAAGATTTTAATTTTCAAGTTTTAATCCAAGATTTCAGATCTGAAATTGGTTTAAAGATTTATTATCTATGTTAAAGTATAGAACGATGAACGCTCAACTTGAAATTACGATGAACCAATTTCTAGAACAATACTATGGAAACGATAAGAAACAACTATCCGTACAAAAGTGTCGGTGGAATAAACGAATGAAGAAAGATCCCAAAGAACTCAAGGGTTCTGATTTAACCATGTATAACTTGATGATGTTTGCTTCGGGGCGAAAGGAACAAGAACAAGAATCAATGCAAGAACAACAAACTATGAATTTATCTATGGAAGAAAGAATTGAAAAGGGGGTTGTTCCCAAATCAGAAACAGCTGAAGATGTTGAAATCAACTATAAGAAACTTGTAGATGATTTTGTACCCAAGATTAATGAATGGGCTACATCCATCCGTAAAACAAATACATTTGATAAACTACTATCATCACAAAGGGACATCACCAAGAAAGTAAAGAACCTTGTTGGTTCATATCTAGAAGAATATGAAGAATTGATTGTAGAGCAAAATGAAGATTTGTTTGATGAGTTGGATGAATATTCAGAACAGAAACTATCCAATAAGATTGACAAAGTGTTTGATAAAATAGAATCCAAACTTCCCCTTGTAGAAATCAGACATCCAAGTACAAACGGAATCATCAAACGGGCTTATACGAATGATGAAGTTATACAAACACTCAAAGAAGTTGTAGATAAGGCTGAACCCGGATTAGAAGAAAAGAGACTCACAAACTGGAGAAAAGAGAATGAAGCCGAATACATAGCACAACTCCACGACAATATCGCTAAACACAAGCGATACATCAAATCACTCTAATTTTTTTTCTTTTACTTATATATATATGTCTTTTACTATTCACAAATCATTTACGAAAAATGACTTGATTGATATTTGTAGCGATCTTAAACTCCCGATAGTCTATTCAAAGGATGACACCAAACACGACATCCAAACTAAAATTTATAGTTTCTTTAAGGAATCTAATAGTTATTCATTTCCAACCAATCATTATAAATTTGAAGTATTGATGGATTTAAGACTGTATCTCACATCTGAAAATCCAAACAAACGATTAACTAGTAAAGAGAAGGACAAGATTATATTTCTATCCAAGAAGATATTGCACTATGGAACAAATGATTATAATTTGAGATATAGTGATTATGAAACAGAACAACAAATCATTGATGACTTGTACTATATAGCGAAATATGGGGATATACTGTCTGTTCGTAAGGCTGTTGATTGTTGGAACAAACAACACGGAAACAAAACAAAGATTACTCCTTATATTTCACATAAGAAAAAACTAGAATTAGATAAGAAAAGGAAATACAAAATGAAAGACCAACAAATAAAGATAGAATCCGGTTCATTTCTTATTACATTTAGTTGAATTCAAAATCATCAAACTTCATGGTTTCATCGGCAAACACATTGATGACTTCACGATGTTGTTTGTAGCCTTTACCGAAATCTCTATATTGATGTTCTGCGTACCACTTAATAGTTTCTCCATCTTCGTGTGTATCATCTAAATCAACTTCCCATATCTTTCTACAATCTTGAAAAGTCCAAACTATAAATCCCCGAACATTTGGGTTCTCTTCTTTAAGTTGTTTAAAACGATTCAATTTGACTTCATCAAAGTAATATGTATTTAAATTGGATTTATATCTGTATCGTTCTTTATGTTCTATCCAAACATCAGCTGGTTCATTTCTGAAATCAAAATTAGCAAACTTATTTTGATCGTTGTTATTCACAATGGTTTGTTTAAACTTGGATTTCAAGAATGGATGTACCTTCTTTTCACCGATTTCACCGATTTTCAAATCTCTTTTCAAATCTGCTTTATGTTTCATTATACCTTAACATAGATTATTATTTTAGTAAAAAAACGCACCATCAAAAATCCTTGAGATAAACACTTGAAATTATAATATTCTCTAATGTATATAATGACCGAACCTTATACGGAAACCCTTTTGATTACTTGTGACCGAGAATCAGCCAAAACAAAATCGGATGATGGCTTGAACTCTACTTGGACGAATGATTTTAATAATACGATCCAATTAAATCCGGGTGATAGAGTTTCTGTTTATAATTCATTCGTTTCTGAAAGGGGTTCTGCAACTCCCGATTCAGTTGAGTTTAAAGGGGTAAAACTTGATAAACAGAAAACTTTAAAATATACAACTATATCAGATACTAGTTACTTTAAAACAAGTATGGACGATTTCAAAGATATTGTATATAGACAACAACTAACGACCAATGAAGAAAAACTTGATTTACATGATAACAAAGCATCCATAATCATCAACTATTACAAAAATATGGATTGTTTATCATATTATCATCTACCAAGACGATTTATATATCTTGATGGTTTAGTGAATAGATTCTTTCGTCGTGATAGTGTTGTGTCTGGACGAACTCATTCAGAACCAGCCCCCACAAGTTATTTTGATGTTGGGGGGAATATAAACTTCTTTTATAATCATCAAAAATGGGGATTAGTTCAAGATGATTATTTTGGAGATTTAGAAACACTTGAAAATGATGAAACAATATTTAGACAAGGAAGAGTTCATCAGTGGAAGTTAAAGAATGATAATTCAAGATATACGATTATGTGTAGAACAAATACTATACTTGAAGTCCCCGAAAACTTACCTGCTGATTGGGACGATAATTTCCCACCACCCCACGCAAAAGATCCCGAGTATTTTGATTATAAAATACTCCGTGAGAAGATAGACTTGGAAGTTGATCCGGGTTTCAGTAGTTCTAACTATGTAGCAGAAGAAGTTTCAAGACAACTTCAACAAAGTGAAGAATTACCCGATGAAACATATACAGCGATTTGGGAATCAACTGATAATGATGTAGCAGTTATAAGACAAAAAACAAGTAAAACATATCAATCAAAAACATACAAACCATTTAATTCTAGTAATGACTATTATCAAACAAGAGATAAATATGATAAGAGTATATCCAATTTCAATCCACCAGCACAACAAGGAGATCCAGTGGGTACAACCGGCCCGGCATTAGTGAATCGTGTATTTGATGGAGAAGGTTATATATATGAATCAGATAATACAACTGACGCAGAAGAGATAGTTGATTATTATAGAACATATCAATATATCGGTGTAAAGAGACCCGAAATCTATGAAGCTGGTTCAGAGTTAAATGATATATTTGGGCTTGGTTTGGGTATTGCAACACCAAGACCCGAAAGAGATATTGATTTAGACTATTCCAAATCATTTGGTATACCGATTATATTACCATATAATCAAGAAAATCTTTTGAAATTAAAGAAGTTTATAGACACTCAAGGATTGTATCCTGAACTATTTAGTGAAGAAAATATAAGATTTATGATTCGTGATATACCAGCTGGAAGTCAAGGTGCAAGTGATAATGTCTATATGAGTGCGAATAACACTTCATATATAAATATCAATAATGCTAGATACTTACATATCAACTCACAAGAAATAAAGAAATACAATAATTTAGTCGGAGACGATTATAGAAATGGGTTTTATGACGATCCATTTAGAAAAGCTGTATTCACAAATCTAATTCAGCTGGGTAATTCTGGATATGATTGGCGTGGTGTTGATCCAACTGACAACACACAATATTCTCGTGAAAACACTGACAGATTAGTTTCTAATCCATTCTTTTTCAAATATGATCCAGATTATAAGGATACATACTTTGAAAGACCATATGGCTCTGATTTGGGTGGGAACTTTGCTAATTGGACTCCGTTTGATATAACTAAAACACCGAAACCCAAATTGACTTATGGTTGTTTTGGAGTTGATCCAACAACTAACTTTATAATGATATTCCCATGTATGTTACAAGGAGCATTGACAAATCTAGCTGATGGTACGCCCACTCGTAATATTGGATTACCACCCAGAACATTCACTCATACAAATACTTCGGGTGAATTAGTTTTTGAAGAGTTTAATAAGATTGGGTTTGATAGACATTTTAATGCGTGGGGTAATGCTGTAATTAATTTAACAACTGGTATTCCACAAGATAGTTTTGTAAATCCATATCCAAATACGGGTAATCACGCACCGGGCAATTTTAATGGAACATTAACTCAATACGGAATGACAATTCCAGATGTGGCTACTTCTGAATCTGCAACAACACCATATAGTGTATATCAATATCAAACCGACAATAATAAAGAATCTGGAAACATTCAAAAATATTTGGCGAAACAATATCTTGGAGCAGATAATCCACAGTTACTCTTTGATGGAAACCATTTTGTATTTGATGGTTTACATACACCACTGAATAAAGGAGATTTAAATGATGTAAATGAAGATCCAGATATAGATGCTTCAAACTTGGTTTATAAGATTAATCCATCACAGAAATATGATAATTGGTCGCCAGTACAATATCCATATGAAGAAGCTGTAAGAATGGATTATGTTCATAAAGATCAAGCCGCAGACAAACAATCCGAAGTATACATAAGAATGAATAGAAATCTAGAAGAAAACACTATTTATGATGGAACAACCGGTATATTCATAGAAGATTTTGGTTTTGATGAAGATAGTTGGGAAGAAGGATTTTGGGGTCGTCTCGGTTTCTCATATACTCAATTCAATAGTGGTGTAGAAAAATCAGATAGAAATACTCGCATATCAAGTGTAATAGAAAAAACAAATATATTGACTACAAATGCCGAAGTAGATATGAGAGATACTAAAGGTTGGAATCAATCCAAGTTTGGTAATCCACGATATGATGGTAAGATATTACACCCTTTTCAATTCTTTGCTTATCATCTAACCGATCAAAAGAATATAAATGCATATTTAAAATATAGACCTGAAATCGTAGAAGGACAAGTGGGAGTTCAGATTGTAGCCGATGACTACCCAGTACAACTCAATAATGGTTATTATGGAATACGAAGTGATATAATCTCAAATTCAATTAATGCTCTTGGAGATGGGAATGTTTCATATCCACTTGTATCTATTTCAGACAAAATCAATTCAGTCAAGGATTTCTATATATCAAGTCCCAGTTCAGTACAACACACAATCACGAAACCAACAATCATATCAAGTATCACAACTAAAATAACAGACCCCGATGGTTCATTGGCTCGTTGTAGTAAGCGGTCGGTAGTAATTTATAAGATAGAGAAAGAACGGATAATCAAAGATTTATTGACAGAAATGAGAATGAAGTTTGAGAAAGAAGAAATGGATAAAAAATGATTACAAAATAATATCTGATAGAATATAAGAATGTCTTCCAAGAAGCGTACCCATCCATTTCAACAAATAGCGACGAAGAGATTGGATGACCTTTCTTCACTTATGGAAGAACTGTTATCTGATGTTAAAGAATTATCATTAGAAGCCAAAGAACTAAAACAGATGCTTTTAGAGATTATGGAGCGAACCGACCCGAATAAACCAAGTGAAACAAAAACTGATACTGATTCGGAAGTGATTGTGGATAATCCGGAAAGCAAAGGATGGTTCTGGTGATTTCAGTTCTGAAGTATTTTAATGAAACTATTTTATAAACTCAATCTATAAAACAATTCTCAATCAGATATACTTTTGATTCAGATTTACAACTTATATTTCAGTTCTGAAATAATCTATTGTCTATAGTAAATGAAAGTATTGATACAACCAAGTACATCAAAGACAAAGAAATATAAGGCTATATTCTATGATGATAGTGGTAAGAAAGTAAAGACCACACAATTTGGAGCAAAAGGTTATTCTGATTTCACAATCCATAAAGATCCCATGAGAAAACAGAGATATCTAGATAGACATAGAGATAGAGAAGATTGGAATGATTATATGTCGGCTGGTAGTCTATCTCGCTGGATTCTATGGAACAAACCAACAATCAAAGCATCTATATCAGATTACAAAAGAAGATTCAATCTGAAAACTTATAAATCAAAATAATTTCAGTACTGAAATAAATGACAGATATAGAAATAAAACTTCTTGGTTGGTTGTTATGTATATTCTATTTTGTTGTTTGGTTAAGAGTGTTGATATTCTTTCAGTTCTGAAATAATCTATGCTAGTATATAATGAACTATTTGAGATTACTGAATGTATTGATTGTATTAGAGAATATAGAACTCTTTAGACAGATAGTCAAGTATAATTGATTTTCTATGTTTAGATAAATTCTTTTTTTGTTTTCATTATTTATATATTGTAAGTAGTATAAATATGAGTATGGTTACCCAACCCGTTGTTCCCGATCTTATTGATCTCCGTAAAGTACCCACTGATTATAGTCAGTCAGTAGAGACTGACCTTCTTGAATCTTCCACCTTCCAAGAAGCAACTGCGACCCAAACTGGTTTCGCATCGTTCAATCTCGCTCAAAAAGGTTTCCTTCATTCTCACTCCAAGTTGTTTGTTGGTCTTATTCCAGCAGCTGGAACAACTAACACTTTCCTTCCACAGAATGTTGGTATTGCGTCTGTACTAGATCGTGCAGTTCTCAAAGTCCGTAAATCCGGTCAAGTCATCAATGATATTCAAGATTTCGGACATTTCTATTCTATTCAGTCGGCTATGGTTTCCAATGAAACTATGATTGAAAGAGAACAATACACATCGGGTCGTTGTTTAGCCAAAGAATTCAGAAATCAGCGTTTTGTTCCCGCTCAAGTCGGGCCACCAGCCGTCCCTGCTAAAGTTGTAAATGATGGTAATCTCGCACAAGGATATGGTCTATCTAATGGTCGTGAATATCGCACAGCAAATCTCGGCAATCCAGCCGGCCCAAAAGAAGCACAAGTACTTTTTCAACACCCATTCTCCAAGATGGACGGAACGAATGCTGGAACGATTGCTGAATCTCCAGTCTATCAGATTGACCTTGCTGAATTGTTCCCCTTCTTGAAAACTACACAACTTCCACTTTATATGATAGACCAAGGACTTACTATTGAATTGTTCTGGTCTAAAACTAGTCTTGATCGTGTCTGTCGTGGAAACGCACAAGCAGCTGGTGGTGAGTTTGTAATTGATAAAACACAATTGAAATTCTGTGCTGATTATATCACTTATCTCCAAGATGATGCTATGAACCGATGGAGAGACGCTCACCCAGTTATTCGTCTCCCGTTCTCTGATTATCGTTTATCCAAACTAACAGCGACTCAAGCGGCTCTTACTGCTGGAGTTGTTCGTCAGCTCGGTATGCAGAATCGCCTTGTCAGTCGTGCTGTAACGATTATATCCAAACAATCAGCCGCTAGTGATATTGATTCGGACAACTCTGTACTGAATAAATACAATATGTATTCTCCAGTAGCGGGATTGATTGATACAGCAACTGGAACTGAAGTGGGTACAATATCATACAATCTCAAATATAAATCTCGTTTTGAGTTTTCCCAGTCTCTCACGAATAAAGCCCAAGCATTCACTCAACTAACCATGAGTGAAGGATTACCTTTTGTAACTCGTCAAGATTATTCAAATGAAGGTACTGGATACTTACAAACGATTCAGTTTGAAGGTCATACACAGACAACAGCACTTCCGGGTAAGTTCTTCATGCTTGGTACTCGTCTAACGAATGGTCGTGTAGAGAGTGATGGTATTGAACTTCACTTGAAGGCAGATGTACCAGCGGGGCCGTTCCAAGTAAGGACATATTTAGAATATGGTCGTGAAGCAGTTATTGAAGATGGAGAGTTTTTAGTATACAATCTCTAAATATTTCAGTAGTGAAATAATCAGACAATAAAAAAA
>Ga0181400_1000588_pt1 | contig 15626 bp, 26 predicted proteins | sample 23SPOviralmetaG_FD_130129 | JGI IMG/M metagenome (GOLD analysis project Ga0181400, IMG submission 130129) | Marine viral communities from the oligotrophic San Pedro Time Series (SPOT) site, San Pedro Channel, CA, USA - 23 SPOT_SRF_2011-06-22 | ecosystem: Environmental > Aquatic > Marine > Strait...
CGTGAATCTCTGAAATCATAACTTTTTGTCATATCTAGAGTTGTTCTAGGATTTTCTTCCATCTCATCGTCTTCTTGGTTTTCAGTGCAGAATCTATCTGAATAATTAATTTGATCACCAAATTTATGATAATCTATTTCTTTCACATGTTTGTCTAAATACGATTGCGCCTGGCAATAACTATCAAAGGTTGTCTTAAAATAAATCTTTTTAATTTGTTTTAATTCATGAGGATCTTTACAAAATAAAAGATGTTCCTGAACTGTTTTTAAATTGGACCGAGCGACAGATACTTTTTCACGAATTAAATGAATGTTATCACTTTTTTCCTGATACTTTTTCAGTTTAATAATGGAGGCAGTGCAAGTGATGATCCCTGATAATACGATTGGAACTACATTGGTTCCCACATCTAAAAATTGGGTTTCTATCATATCATCTATTTTCACGCGAAAGGTTTCATAGATACCCAAGACAGTAGACACAAAAATAATAAACATATTTAAGTTCTCATGTTTTTTTTGATATCTTCCTAATTTAATTTGGAGAATTTTATCACGGTTAGACAAAGAGGTTAATTTTAATTTAATGTTATGATATAAATTTTCGGGTATATGTATGGCGGGTCTAAAGGGTTCTGTTCTATTTAATAAATCATGATTGGTTTCTATAGACTTTACTGATTCTTCATCTTCGGTTGTTTTTAAAGAGTCTTCCTCACTTTCACTTATCGTCACTTTTTTGGGGCTCTGGGTGGATTCTTCCATTAGTATTTAATAGGTTTTTTTTCCGTTTCACACCTTTCGGTCGTTTATGAAATCCTATATTGTCACCTCCATTTTGCCACGTATCTCTGTGAGGCCGACCCACACAACTTTGAACACGTTTCTTTTTAGATGCTCTTTTTCTCATTTGTTTTGTAAAGATACACATTGTTTGTATAAAATAGTTATTATTATTTTAAATTTTAATCGTCTTCATAGCTATCGTTATTTTATCGGCTAAAAAACTATATAATTTATCATCATGTTCTATCCATTCTTTATAATCTTCTATCCTTGAATTTTCACTGTCAATTCTATTTAATTTGATTAATTCATGGAGTAATTCAATTATTTGATATGATATCCCTGTTAGATTATAAAACATAAGATTGTGATCTTTTTTGACTGTGTAGGTAGATGCATCCCATATAAGTGAATATAATCCATCATGGGTAGCGTGTAACCTGTAATGTGAACCCGCAATATTTTCCCATCTATCATAATAATACTCCATAGTTTCTTTTGCTTCTATTGTATTTTTCTTATGAATAATTAATTTACATACATCTGTATTATGATGTAATACTTCTTTTAAAATCAAGAGTGTAGATTCATCTTTGGTCAAGGGTGGTCTATAGATATCATTCATAAATAAAGAAAGTATTTAAAATTTTAAATACTTAATATTTAAGTAACTTTGTTAAAATTTGATAGTAATTTATTTTTATTTTTTTAAATAATGGAAGGATATCTATATTGCTTTTCAAATAAATCTATGCCAGATATTCTTAAAATTGGTATGACTGAACGGACACCCGAAATAAGGTTAAGTGAAGCAAATAGTTCGGATACATGGAGGCCCCCCACTCAATATAAAATTGAATTAGCCAAGAAGGTTTTTAAACCTAAAGAAAAAGAAACAACTCTTCATAAATTATTATCATTATATTCTGATAGAATTAATCCTAAACGAGAATTTTTTAAGATTCCATTAGAAGAAGTTAAAATATTCTTTGAATTAATAGATGGTGAAACATGGATGGGAAAACAAAGAGAGGATGAGGGTAATAATGAAGAAGAATCATGTGAAGGATCAGGTGAAGAATCAGGTGAAGAATGTATAGATGATGATAAAAATGATAAATCTATAATACCTTATTTTAATGAACAAGGAGTAGAAATGGATATCCTTCAAGAAACACTCAATCAATTTCTTGAACAATATTACGGACAAGATAAGAAACTATTCGCCGTTCAAAAATGTCGTTGGAAGAAACGGATGGTAAAAGACCCCAAAGAATTAAATGGATCTGATTTAACTATGTATAACTTGATGATATTTGCTTCGAGGCGAAAGTAAAATGGAAGGCTTATAGAATATTTTAGAATATTATATAAATAGTTTAGATTCATCTTTGGTCAAGGGTGGTCTATAGATATCATTCATAAATAAAGAAAGTATTTAAAATTTTAAATACTAAAACATTCATAATGAGAAAAAACGAAAATAGACAAACTGTTGGTAATTTAGATTTGACCATAGATGAAAATTTATTGGATGATACTAGACCTATCATACTTCATAATTATAGATTATGCACAGTTATCACTTCATGTTTACTTGTAGGCTTAGTCACCTTCGGTGTAGGGTATCTTACCCGAGATCAGTATTCTACAGAATGTGAATGTGTTTGTGATGGAAGTGTGTAAAAAAATATAAGTCATAGTATGGAACAAGAAACTTTATATATCTTGTATTCTACGTTTTTCATATGGTTTTTAAGTTGGACATTACTAGAATCTGTTATGAATTATTATAAAATACGACCTTTATCTAAAATTAAACTTGTATTTATTTTACTCGTGATGGCTGTAATTAATTATTTATCTATTAAACGAGATAAGGATCCATATGAATGATCTTTTAAATGATTGATTCTGTAATTTTTATTATCATACTTCATATAGATCCCATAAGGTCCTAAATGAAGCATTATATCTTTTCCTACATGTTTCCCCACTGATTTAGGATATTCGATTATAGTAACTATATCTGTTTCCCGTAAGTCTTCTAATTTACATTGTTTCATTTTAAGATAATTAGATATTCCATGTGTTTTTGATTCATGAATAACATAGGGTCCAAATTTACCCGTTTTAATTTCGTAATCACCTATATAATGAGACCCCTGTTTAACGACTTTTTGTTTCATTTGACTCTGTATAATAGGATAAAAGACATCATATACTTTTTTTATGATTGTGATAAAATCAGTTTTTCCTTCACTGATTAAATCTAAATCTCGTTCTACTTTAGCTGTAAACTCAATACATATCATATCTGAAAAGTGTTTTACTAAATAGTCTAATACAGTTTCTCCTAGATCGGTCAAAACTATTCGTTTTTTTTGTTTCGCAGATTTAGTTTTGTGAACACCTTGAGTTATTTTATTTGTTTTGTGTAATTTATAATAAGGTTCTTCTTTTTCTTTACCCTCAATATCTTTAACTACGGTGTAATTCCTATTATAGAGTGTAGAAACTATGGATGCATATGTTGATGGACGGCCTACACCGGATGATTCTAATTTTTTAACTATAGTAGATTCATTATAATATTGGGGTGGATTAGATTCACTTTCTTTTATTTCAGTTTCATCTAATAAACATTCATTGATTGTATCAAATGTTTTCTTTTGTTCTATTGTTTGACCCATATATTTAAGATATCCCTCAAATGATAAAGATTTTAAACAACCTTCATAATAACCTACTTCACTTGTTTCCTTATTTGTTAATTTAATTTTACAAACATCATATACAGCATGTTTCATATGTGATGTAACGGTCCTTTTTACGATTAAATTATAAAGTTTTCTATCACATTCTTTATAAGCATCGGATAATACTGCGGTTAAATCAGTCGGACGAATACATTCATGTGCTTCTTGTGCTCCTTTTACCTTTTTTTGTTTTTGATTGCGATAATATTCTGAACCATACGTTTGTTTGATATGATTCTGTAAACATTGTTTAAATTCTGGAGCTATATAAGTTGAGTCTGTTCTCATATATGTTATTTTACCATTTTCATATAATTTTTGAGCAATATCCATTGTCATTTTGATAGGAAACCCTAATTCATTTTGTGCTGTTTGTTGGAGAGTGGATGTTATGAATGGTTGGGGTGGTGACCTCTTTTCCTTTGTTTCACTTCTGCTAGTAACCGTAAATACTCTGTTTTGTTTAAATCGTTCTAACACCCGTTCGGGGTCAAATTCACAACTATCAAAATAACTATCCGATATATGAAACTCACAATCTAGTGTATTGTTTTCATCGCTTACATCATGTAATGTGCCTGTAAAATCATAAGAATATTCTGGTTCATATGTTTTAATTTTAGTTTCATGATCTTGTAGCATTCGTAACAATGTGCTCTGAACTCTACCTGCTGATAATCCTTTTTGTGATGTTTGTATGTGTCTCCATAATAGAGGTGAAAGTTTAAATCCAATGATTAGATCTAATAATTGTCGGCATCGTTGAGAATTAACTGAGTTCATATTTAATTGATGTTTATTGTCTAGAGCCCTCTCTATAGCCGATTTAGATATTTCATTAAATGTGATACGATTTGCTTGTGTATAATCAGTTTTAAATAAATTTCCACAATGCCAGGCTATAGCGTCACCTTCTCTATCATCATCTGCGGCCAATATAATTTCTTTACCTTTTCCATTTTGTTTTAGTTCTTTTATGACTTTTAATTTTTCTTTGGAATTTTTGTAGATGGGTGTAAAATTTGTATCTATCATTTGATTCAGTTTTTCTGTATCTAAATTATTGATGTGTCCATAAGATGATAGAACAGTAATATTTGTATCTTTAAGAAACTTTTGGATTTTTCTAGCTTTCGCAGGTGATTCTACGATTAATAAACTCATTTTTATTTTAGTATGTAGGATACTAATTTAAATCAAATTTATGTTTAAATATTTCTACTTTTTATCTACTCTATATAGTAAAGAATGTTATCTAAGTTAAAAGAATTTATAGGAGTAGGAATTGTGTTTGGTGGAACAGGAAGTATATTTTTAGCTAATTTAGCCATTGACAGCTATTTATATAAGGATAAAAAAATAGATAGAATGTTACGTAAATAATTATCTATGTAATAGTAAGTCTGATTTTATAAATGAACCCACAACAGTATTTACCATTTATTGGCGCAACACTTTCGATTGGCGGTATTATTTTTCAGACAGGTAAACATGCTGAAAAAATTGATTTTGTATTTGGTAAAGTAGAAGCTCAAGAAAAGAAAGTTGATTACACAGATAAAAATGTTTGTGAAATCAAAAGTGATTTAAAAACACTGACTCATGATATTTCCGCAATTAAAGAAGATGTTCAGGAAATTAAACGTTGTATCAATAAAATATAATTTAAAGTTTTTTTATTACTGTTATATAAGATGTATTTTGTGTTAAGCCAGTTTATGTATTCCTTTGTTCCTACAAAGATACCTATCTATAAATTGGGTTTACTATTTCATGAAATTCCTAAACATATCCCCGTGAAAGAACGATGGGAATCACGTGATTTTAAAGTAACTTAAACAAATGTATATTCATATTACTATAAATATGATACGTGCTGTGGTGTTTGATCTAGGTGGAACTCTGGTTGATAAATATTCATTAAGTCCTTTAGTTAATTTAAGAAAAGCATTTAGGAATCATAATATTCGTTTATCTGATTCTATTATAGCTAAGGATATGGGTATGAAAAAGTTTGATCATATAACTCATTTATCATATGAGTCTGTATTTCGTGATCAATTTTTGATTGGTTATGGTAGGCCTCACACTAGCCTAGATTTAAATGATATTTATGACACGTTTTGTGATTATCAAGATGATTATTTACGAAATAATTTAGAATTAATCCCTGAAACAGTATCCGCCATACCGAAATTACAAGATAGAGATATTAAAATCGGTATTACAACAGGATTTAACAAAGATCAGATGGAATTATGTTTAGACTTATTAGGTAAGTATAATATATATCCTGATTCATATGTATCATCCACTTGTTTAGATTTTGTAGGTAGACCAGACCCACAAATGATTCAGGAAAATATGAGAAGATTAGGTATTACTAATCCTAAAGAAGTCTTAAAAGTAGATGATACCTGTGTTGGTATAGAGGAAGGACTTAATGCAGATTGTATTACTGTGGGAGTAGCGAAATGGTCTATTAACATGGGTGTATACAATCCATCTGATAAAGATAAATTAGATTATGAAAAATATAAAGGTGAGTTAGAATATGATGAATATAAGAGTTTATATAAAACTAGATTAAAGGATTGTAGGACAAAGCTTCATTCTGCGGAACCTTGTTATTTAATAAACACCTTAGATGATTTAGAAAATTGTTTAGTCTGAATAGTATACTTTTAATTATGACTAGTATTTAAAAAAAATAAACTTATTATATAAAATGCAGAGTGATATATATCTTGGACAAATTGATTCAGAAGATGAATATTCATCTGATTCAAGTGGTGATTTACCGATTACTAATAACATAGGAGTAAAATATGATGTCCAAAAAGATTATACTGATGAACGTTTTTTGGATCAATCTAGAAAAGAAGCCTATTTTGATCTGCGTAATGAATTATTTACGAAACCTATTGAACACCGTAGATTTTTTTGTAAAACTCATCATTTAAATATGACTATTACAGATGATGGAAGTAATATTACTATTACTCATAATGATGTGGGGACCATAGAAATCAGTTCAGATTCACATAGTCATGCTTTAAATTGCTTTGGTTTCACGAGCGGTCAAACTTCAGTTGGGGGTGTCTTAACCGGCACCACTGGATTTGGAGCACATGATTTTACGGGGGCTACAGGTGAACCTTTAGTTGTTACCATAGATAGTTTCCGAATAGAGATACCCTTGACATCCGATATCACGGCTATTAGTGAGGCTGTTCAGATATTAAAACATACCTTAACCACTTTTAAAAATACAGTCAATCTAAATAACCGAACAAGTGATATTAAAAATGTCATAGGTTTTGAGTTGGTTCGCGCTGTAGCATTAAATAATACAACTCATACTCATTTTGTGGATTTGTATATATCTAAAATCCCTCATATGGCTTGTAAATTAAATGAACATGGTGTAGCTATTATTGATAGAGTCTTTCTTAATAATGATACTGTAAATTATTTTATAAATGAACCCATTAGCACTCAAAAAAATTATTTTACACCCATTGTATTAAATGAATTTACGATTATTTTATTAGATCAAAATAATGAACAAGTAGAATTAGAATTAGTCTTGGAATTTGAGGTGAGTATATTAAAACAAAGTTTATCACAAAGATAATATTTATTTAGGATCTTTTTCATAAGTATTGCATAATTTATCTATACTTGTTGTGAAGAAACTAAAATTACTTTTATGTTTTATATGATGATTTAAATGATTCTTTTTTAATCTACGGAACCATTTATATTTTAACCAAGGTGATTGTTTTGTGTGGAATTCTTCATGTATATATTCTAAAAATAAAGCGTAGACAGTTGACTGAACATAAAATATTATGAAAGGTCTAGTCGGAATCACAAAAAACAGGACCCCTTGTGTAGTTAAGATATACCTAGCGTATACATTATCCAACCAATTGACTGAATCTATATAGTGTTCACTTTCTAAACGCTTTGCTGGATAATCTTTGTGATGTATTTTATGCCACACATATAATTTACCCGAGTATTTACAATGACTTGCTTTATGTAATGCGTTCTCAAAAAAAGCCGAAAATACAAAAGTAAAGGCGACTGTTGCTAAATCAGATAAGGTTATCATATTATAAGTAAATAATAAATTACATTTAAGTTAATAAACCTTCAGAGTTTTTTATATACCTTATAGTATTATGAATACGGTCACATTATTTAAATCAATAAAAAATATAACAATCCCGTTAAATATATTAATTTTGATAGGATTATCATACTTGATACATTATCTGAATGAACAATCTAAAATTAAAGAAGGTGTTGTCAATTCGAACTGTTGTGGGGGTATTGAGGCGGGTGTTCATTATAGAGAAACAGATCGTTCTCCACCTGAATATGTTAGAAGATGCTTTAAATCTAGACGAGTTAATGGACAAATTCAGTATGATTGGGACACAATGCCTTGTTCTAGTGAAGATTCAGATAAGTGTTGCACAAATGTAGATGGTGAAGATCTTGGTGAGTGTGTTCCTTCTACTGGTGGTGGATATTGTGATAATGATAATACTAAAACTATGTTTCGTCGTGGTGATTCTACTGCTTCTAGATATGTTAGACGATCTGATGATAGTTTATTAGACATTAACAATACCATTGATATGGAAGATTATTTTTATGAAAGAAGTGCTGGAAGAATGGAGCGTGACTTATCACCCGATATGTTAGATTTCTTAGAAAGAAGGGATCAAAATAATACCTACATACAATCACACATAACTGATAGAAATCGTGATAGAATTAGAAGAGAAACTCAAGCTAGACTAGAAGCCGAAGAAGATAAAAAATTTATCCAAATAAAATCATCTATCTTAGCGGTTCACTTATTATTTGTGATAACGTTTGCTATCTTAATTAAAGATTTAATTGTTAAAGATATTGATTATTATTATGATATACTGAATCAAAGGTATCTTGAGTTTGCGGGTAAAACAATAAATAAATCGGTGACTGCTTAAAATGTGACTGCTTAAAATGTGACTGTTTAATCAACTTGTAAATAAACTTTATAATGCATAAGGTTGTCTTTTTTAGTTTTATTGACTATTTTATATTGACTCTCTAGATTAGTCAATCCGTTTGTTTTCCAGGATTGTTTATCTTCTTGTAGTTTTTCTCGTTTCCTTAATTCTTTGGTTTTATCTCGTTTTAATTTGTCTAATTTTTCCGTTAAAGATAATTTTTCTAAATCAATCACAGGTTCATCGGGTTTATCAACGATTAATTTATTTTTTAGTAAACGATAATTGAGAGCATTATCTTCTCCACCCCAACCCCAGAAATTATTAGGATATCCATTGGCTTTTATAAAATCTTTTTCATTGATAGACAACACACCTCCTAAGAAATTTCTATCACTACCATCCATGTTATACCTTGTTCCTTTATTAGCTAAGTGTATAGGATTGTTTGGAAATCTTAAATAATCTTTGACTAAATTCATACTTGGTAATAAATCTACATCAGATAAAATGTAATAAGCATTTTTATTCTGTTTCATATCTTTTCTGGCTAGATGGAATCCTATATTTTTAAGGACTCCTAAATTAAATTTAGCCATATCTGAATCAGGTTGTCGTATTAATTCGGGTAAGGATCCATAATCATCTCTATGACTTTCTTGTTCTATAATGTAGATTCTTAAATCAGTTTGATCATTAAATAATAAATTCATTTGTTCTGTAAATTCTTTGAGTTGTGCTTCTCTAGAACCATCTCCTGGATCACGATAAGCTACAATTACATTCATTGTATATTTATTTTTAGGTTCTTTAACTATTCCTTGTAATTCTGGTATCAAATTTTTATCAATGACGGGTTGTTCTTCATCCACAACATCCTCTTGTTCTAGTTCTCTATTATCATTATCTATCTTACCCGGTTTAGTTTGTATAAAATTATTAATAGATTTACACGATTCATCTAATTTACTATAGGAATCAACTAATTTTTGATTGATAATGATATAATCTTGCATGATTTGTTTCTTTTTAATCGTATCAGTTTCTTGATTCAGTTTATCCATGAGTAAATTTTGTTCTTTTTTAAGATTAATTCGTTCTTTATGAGTAGTTTGTAATTTAGTTTGTCTTTCTTTTAGATCATTGATTTTTATGAACTCTTTTGTAGCTAATTTAAGTTCTGAATCAATATAAGAAACAAACTCTTCATATTTTTTGATCTCAGAAGCAGAATAAATATCGGGATGTTTACTTTTGTTTATAGTTAACTGAACTGAATTATAAGCTTCTTTTAATTCAGGTAAAAATATATACTCAGCTAAATCAATACTAAATTGTAATCCACACTCTCCTGAGGATGATCCACATGTAAAATATAATTTCCCTTGTTTTATAATAAACTGTTTATTACCTGAACAACCACTACATTTCATAAATCGTTTTTTGAGACCTGCTTTTAATCGTTCAGAATAAAATGTCTGAAGATTATCTAAATAAACTTTATCGCTCATCTTATATTAGTATGGAATATTATTATTTTGTTTATCCAACATATCACTTATAATGTAATCATTCATATAATTCTCAAATTTGGTGATAGTTTCTTTAGCTTGTTTCTCTCTATCTAGTTTATATTTACCCCTATAATATAACACTAAACATCCTAATAAAATTATTAAAAACAATACTAGATTCATATAAAAATTAATATTTTGCTGAATATCATATTTTGTTATTATTTTCACTGGTTTTGGTTTCTCAACAAAAGCAGAAAAATCGCTTAACTTGGGTCTAAACATATGTATAAGGTTAAAAAAAAAGAACAATTTACATACTCATTTACACATACTTACCTTCTCTTAATAGTAATACATAATATACTGTAAATCCCATCACGGTGACCATCATAAAAAAAGGAAATATAGTTTCATCTTGTTTCACTCCAAATTGTTTAAATTCACCATTGTCTTTAAACATTAGTCGTGGTTTTTGATCATAAATAATATAGGATCCTACAAGCAATACAAGAATAGATATCTTTAACTGATCATTTAATTTAATCATATTATACTTAACTTAGATAATTTATACAAAAATAAAATCATCATCTATTAATATCCATTCTTTGTGTTCATTTAATATTTTAGGATCCAATGAACTTACATTTAATTGATTCTCTAATAAAATTATCTTAGTATTTCGTCCATTCTCAATAATACCATAAAAAGTAAATTCATCAAAGAAATTAATGATGTTTCCATACACACATCTTAAATATACAGAAAGGGATTTCTTTTTTTTGTAATTAACTAAATTAATATGTTTTGTCCTATGGTTCAAATAAATAATAAGGTCGGATAAAGATAACGTATTTTTAGGTTGTTCTTTTAGAATTTCTATGATATACCTATGAGCAAATTCTTCACCTTTTTCCTTGGTTATGTTCCACCTATTATTTTTCTGAACCATTTTAACTTTGTGGACATTTAAATCTTTTTTTTAAAAAAGGATATTTTAATTAGTATTTTATTTTCTATTTTTAGATATTGATGGTGGCAAAAACACAACGAAAAAAGAAATTTAAATTATCAATTTCTAAGAAACGATACAATAAATTAGTTACGAAATCAAAATTAACTAAGCATGAAAAAAAACTCTTAAATGATGCTCTTTATGTCAAGTATTGTCGTTGTTTAATAAAGTTTAAAACCTCGGGGAATGAATTAAAAGGATATCCTATATGTATGAATTCTGTTTACAAAAAGAGAGGTATTAAACCACCTAAAAACGCATCTAAACAATGTAATGTAATATTTTAAATATTAGATAATAATATAATGCCTAAACGGAAGAAAGGAGGTAATGTTCCAAATACAGCTGTAGTGTCAGCACAACCTATGGCTAACCAACCAGCACCTAGACCTATGCCAGCTCCTAGACCTATGGCTAACCAAGCAGCACAACCTGTGCCAGTGCCAGCTCCTAGACCTATGGCTAACCAAGCAGCACAACCTGTGCCAGTGCCAGCTCCTAGACCTATGGTTAACCAACCAGCATCCTCAACCTCTCAACCGATTAATGTATCGTCACAATCTAAAATTGTAGAGGAAAGTATTAAACACTCAGAATCTTACTTTACTATTATTAAAGATAATTTAGTAATGATATTAGTAGTGATTGTTTTATTACTAGTTGGTTTCTTATTTATCCGTAATTACTTTTTCTCAAAAGAAGCACCTGTTCCTAGACAACCTGCAGTGACTCAAAATAATACTAATGTAGAACCAGAACCAGAAGAAGAACCAGAAGAAGAACCAGAGGATAATACGGAAGAAGGTAATACTGAAGAACAAGAAGGTTTTGCGAATTACTCTGATAATAACCATTTTTCTTGTAGACCCGATATGTATTATCAAGAGACTTCTTTATTAATTGGTTATGAGTAATAAAATATTGTTCTTAAATATAATGATACAAAAAAGAAAAAGAGGTGGCGCCGATATAGAGCAACCTATAAAAAACAATGCGGTGGTCAATCAAACAAACATTAAAACGAATGGAGATAATTCATTTACAAACAATATTATTACTTATTTTAATCAAACTGTGAAATATGTCAGGGAAAATTTAATATTTACTTTATTCGTATTAGCAATTACAATAACTTATTTTTATTTTGTATTTTTTGTTCCGGTAGGAGGTTTATTAGATGTTGAAGCTGAGTTAATGTGTGATTCTTTTAATGATTGTCCCGATGGTCAAAAATCATTGGAAACAACCGCGTGTGGTGATGATGGTTGTGATGAAGAAACTTGTTGTATAGATATAGCTACTTGCGAAGATTATGACTGTGGCGAAAATACAGAATTAAATGCTGGCGTAGAATGTGCTGGAGAAGAATGCACCGTAGAAGAATGTTGTTCATTAAATTGTAATACATTTACGGACACTTGTCCCACAAATACAAGATTAAATACTAGTAATATATGTGAAGGTAATCCATGCACACAAGATGACTGTTGTTATGATACAATCAGTTGTGGTAGTTATAATTTTGCAGGGAGCGCACCAACAAGTTTATTAAATGCTGATGGGAGTTTCGAATGTCCAGATGGCTTTTCATTTAATTCGGCTGTTATTTGTGAGTCTGAAGAATGTAGTCCAACGGAATGTTGTAGCCGTGTTATAGCCGAACCTAATGTATGTCCAGCCGATATATGTCCTCAAGATACTCATACACAAAAATCCGATTTCAGTGATATAACATGTGATGATGAATGTAGTATAGATAATTGTTGTGACGAAATTATTGATGAAGATGATGTTGATGATGGTGATGGTGATGGTGGTGATGATGATGGTGATGGTGGTGATGATGTCGGAGGAGAAGGTAACAAAGATGATATACCTGAATTAAATAAATAAGTTAACAACTATCACATATATAAAATATTTGAGATGGATGACTGTTTTTAATATCTTCATATACAAAATTGTGTATGTGAAGCTTTCTTTGTTTTAAATACTCAATAAATATCTCAAAATTATTGATAACTAATGTATTCATTAAGTGTTCATAAAAATAAGTGATTATAGTATCTATAGAATTATAAACAGTTATATCTATCAATACTTCATAACCTAAAAAGTATTCACTGGATGCTATGAATTTTCTATAAGTTTTCATTGAGTATATATAAGATACATAAATATATGTTTATATAATAAATGAACAGGGAAACTAATTTATATGGTAATATTTTTGAACAATTGGGTGGTAAAACTGATAGTAAAGATAAAACGACTATATCTCAGAAGAAGTCGGGTCCTAAAGATATGTCCGAAGAAGATCAAACGAGTTTATCTAAATTATTTAAGGTAAATCGTTTATTACAAAAACAATTAGATGAAACCAAACGAGAATTAGAAAAAACTAAAGCACAATTAGAAAAACAAACAAAAATGAACACTTTATTATAAATTTGATTTAAAAGTAATTATATAAATTATCACAAAATGGCTACAGTTATTTACGATTTTGAGACATCCGGGTTAAACCCACATAATGATGATGTAATAGAGATAGGAGCAAAGTGTATAGATAATGGAATTCAGTATCAAAGGTTAGTAATTCCTTTATCTAGGAAAGCGGTATCATCTAGGATTACGGAAATAACGGGGATAACTAATGATCTCTTAAAGAAAGAAGGAGTTAAAGTAGTCACAGCATTTACAGAATTCTTTACTTATTTAAATGAGATATATAAACAATATGAAGGTATTACAATGATTGCTCATAATGGAACGCATTTTGATGATTTATTTTTAAGGAGAATGTATAATTATATAGAGCAACAAGGATATCAAGAATATAAGTCAATGTTCTCTAATATGATATTTATAGATTCACTCATGGTTTGTCGCTATATTCATCCACATAGAAAATATCATAATATGAGAGAAATGTGTATGGTATATAATGTTCAAAACAAGGAAGCTCATCGTGCTATGGGGGATGTGAATGCTTTATGTGAAATTTGGACCTATTTAATGAATCATTTAAAACAAAATAAGGTAAATATTAGCGGAGAAGGTTTACAAAAGACTATTTATTACTATTAAAACATTTAAAATTAATTTATATTATTTACTAATGAATCCTTTACTTTTTTATTTTGTAACTCCTACCTTAGGTTTACTCAGGAATTACATAAAATATAAACAAATTAGTATTAAAACTTATTTAAGATCGCCCCTAGTTTATGTTTTCTTTCATATATGGTTTAGTATGAATGGTTATAGCAATAGTATATTCAGGACATTGATATATGAACGTTGGTTTTGGTTTGTGTATAAATCATGGTTATCTTATAGAAATAATGATTATACAGTTAAAAAACAAAAACATATAAAAAAAGGAACACTTTAATTCTATAATTTATATAAACTGTTCATATTTTTTAAGGTTGATTATGAAAAACATAATTTACATTTCTTTTTAATGGGTTGTTTTGTTTTATTATTCTTAACAGAATAAGCTACTTTAATTTGTTCATTGTATATGTATTTATTTAAGATTAATGAGTTCGCTTTTGCAATAGATAGGGCCGGCATGATTCATATATTTATAGTATAATAGATTATTTTATGTAATTATCAAATTTTAATAGTAATGATAAAAAAAGTTTTTTGTTTTTTGTCTTTTATGGTTTATAGTCATACACATTCAGGCTGCTTAACGATAGCAATAGTCCGCCAAGGCATTGCTGATACACGACAGCCGTCGGATCCCTGATACCTTACGCGAACAGTTAGTGCTTTTCCTTCATACTTACCTATGGGTAGATTTAATCCACATGGGCGTGGGATAAATACTTTACCATATTCAGATGTAGCCGTAGAGTAGTTCTTACCTACATGAGTGATTTGTGCGTCAATAGTCGTCTCGGATCGTTTGTTCACACGAGTAGAGTCTGAGTTATTACTACGCGATGTCCATGGATTATTAGCAAACAGATCATGTGTCTTGTTTTCGTCTTCGAACGCATACATATCGCCCATCATTTCTTGACGGTCAAGCATGCGGAAATATTCGTCATCGCGTGAGTCCATAGTAAATTTACCAAACTCAATATCATCGATAAATTGTTCATATTCATCTGTATCAAGTGAGGTATTATAATGGACTACCAGATTATGTAGAGCTTGTAGTTCTTCAGGAGAGTATTGTTGTGAGTCAAGGTAATCGCATACTTCGTCAATATCGTGGTAGGGGTTAGATTCTTCATAATAGCGGTTCATCAACTGAGAATAAGTATTGTGAAGAGTCATTGTGAATAGACTGTCGCAGTTAAGCTAGAGTCTGTTTTGTCGTTAGTAAGTGAGTAGTAGAGAGAGTTATGTGTAGTGTGTGAGTATTAGTTAGTTAGCTATTCTTAAAAAAGTTAATCAAATTTAAGGGGAAGTCATAAAAAAAGTTTAGATAGGAGGAATGTTCCCAAAAAATTTGATTTATTTGTGGTGAAAATCAACCATAACTCAATACTCTGATTTACATTCTCTAGCAC
>Ga0181400_1000589_pt1 | contig 15592 bp, 9 predicted proteins | sample 23SPOviralmetaG_FD_130129 | JGI IMG/M metagenome (GOLD analysis project Ga0181400, IMG submission 130129) | Marine viral communities from the oligotrophic San Pedro Time Series (SPOT) site, San Pedro Channel, CA, USA - 23 SPOT_SRF_2011-06-22 | ecosystem: Environmental > Aquatic > Marine > Strait...
CTCCACCACCAAAATAACCAGTATTTGGTCCTTCAGGACCTCCAGATGGATAATGCCATACATCACTCAAATTAACCCATTCATCAAGAGGTATTTTCTCTTCGGAAATTTTTCTTAATTTAAAAACTCCTCTAGTATTTGCCATATCTAGTAGTACCTATGATTAGAATATTTCCAATACTCTAAATTACTATACCTATTTAGAATACCATCACTCAAAATATCTTCAGGTCTTTTAGATTTTTTCTCTAGCTTTTGACGGACATAATGCATGTCTTTCAAATTCCATTGGTCCTCACTCTCACGATGATTGTTATCAATGTGATTGAAATCGTGGGAGTAATAGTCAAGTTCTAAAAATTCACAAATGCCTTTCATTGTTTCTTCTGGTTTATCAATCAAATCATCATACTCAACTATATGTAAATGCTCTTTATCATCACCACGAATGAATGCTTGTGATTGTGCCCACAATGCTTGCTCTACAATACCCTCTTTACTCATCAAAAAATGACAACGATTATCATCATTTACAGGCAGTCCCTTTTCTATCAATGCTTTATCTATAAATGACACTTGATCAGAGTTTCTATGTATCATCGTAATGAATGATGTTAGAACTTCAGTTACATTTCTAACAGGACAGATAATTTTAGGATTTGAAGTAATAAAGGTTTTCAACATCTCAATATTATTACTCCATGCACGACAATGATCAATCACTATCGGTTTTTCTACATCAAAGTAATAGTTATCAATTAGACTTGAAACAACTTTATATGCAGATTTTGGTTTTGGATAACTGAGATATTGCTCACTATCTGCATAATACTTATTATTATAATGAATTAATTCCAATATAGGACTAACTGGTTCTGTATGAACATCCGGGTTTTGATCAATAATACTCTTCAACAATGTACTTCCAGAACGTGGAAGTCCTGCCATAAAATAATACTTTTTATTCATAATTCACTAGTCCCAATCCGTAGGGTTAAAGAAAAATAATTGGACTAAACGACCATTCTCTAAATTATCACCAAAATTATAATTATGAGAGTGCCACAAATCTGTTCTGAATATTACAATGCGATTATACTTCATTGGAGAAAGAAAGTATCGGGTCCATTGATTTCTATCAAGACCTTCTCCATAGACTGTTGTCCACCATGCTTCTTTTGGTTCAATAAATCCATAATGTCTTGCTTGTTCAAGAGTTTGAGGGCAACGTTCACTTTTGGTTTTATTATGCATCCAAAATGATGTTCCTCCCTCATCAATACACTGATCAGGAGTATTCAAATAGCATACGGCACCAAACTCCCATGATGGATCTACATGAACATCTTGTCTGAATGAATCTATCTCCAGTGACAACCGAAAATATCCATTTTTATGTGCCGGTATTAATTTTCGATTAAGTATTTGTTCAAATCTATTGTGCAATTCATCTGGATAAAAATTATCATCAGAATTTTTACCAGGATAAGTATACTCACTTCCAGGATCTGGATATGGAGAATTTAAAGCAATTTTACGTACTTCATCAGGTTTATTATAAAAATTATCAACTACTATAATACTACGTTTCATATCAAAGATTTTCTTTTATTATAGCACTAATTATATGATATTAGGAGAGAGACCTATTCCATTATCTCTTGCTCCTGATCCAACGTTTCTAAAATAGGTAGATGAGGTAGCTGGAATAGTGGACAGTGTATCAGATGAAAATTCAAGTTTAAGAACGGCAGGATTATTAATTGTAAAATATGCGACATCAGTATTACTTACAGCACCATAATTTGTTTCATAAGAAGGGAAAGATATAGCAGGAGCAGCAGCAGTTGTATCTGTGGAGTATGTCAGTTTATCAAATTGTTTTTCAGTATCACTAGGTTTTCCTGCACCTCCTCCAATATAACCAACCGAAGGTGATCCTGTTGAATTGTGAGTATAAACACCAGAAGGAGTAAATGCTCCAGGAACTGCTGCAGCGGTATCACTAGCATAAGTTAACTTATCAACCTCTGATGCATCAGATGGACTGGTATCATTATTAAATCCACCAATAAAATAACCTGCCGTTAAATTACCACAAGCAGACAATTCCCTTCTCCCTTTACCAAGATTTGCACCAGGAATTCTTGACTCACTATCATTTGAATAAACAATTCTCTCAACTACTGTTTTATACGTTGATTGATAAGCACCACCACCAAAATATCCGTGAGTATTGTTTCCCACTGCTGCTAACGTTCTTCTAGCATCACTTAAATTAGAACTTGGAGAACGAGAAATAGAATCATTTGAATAAGTATATTTGTCTACGATAGTACTTTCAAATGGATATGGTGCTGCACCATATCCACCACCAAAATAAACTGCTGATGAACTTGATACTGATGCATGACCATAACGTGACGCAGTTAAAGTTCCTGGAATTTGTGAGAATGTCTCAGTTGAATAAAGGAATTTTTCAGATGGTGTTGTGCTATTACTAATTCCCCCTGCAAAAACTGCTTGATTTGGTGTAGATGCAAAAGTAGAAGGTGATGGTGTTGCTGTTGGAGGTAAATTGATAGGAAGAGCATTACCTCTAGCACTGGTAGATCCCCCTTCAGATCTAGCAACAGTTAATGCCGCACCAGGAACTGCTTCTGTGGTATCACTTGAAAAATCAATCTTATCCATTGTTGATTTTGTACCAGGTGCTCCACCACCAAAGAATCCTGATGATGGGTTACCTGTAGCTCCAGAGGTATAACGTGATGAACTTAAATTTGCACCAGGAATTCTAGAGGTAGAATCAGAAGAGTATGTTAACTTATCTACTGTTGATCTAACAGGTCCGCTACCTCCACCAAAGTATCCTGCAGTTGAGTTCCCTGTAGCACCAAGTTTGTACATACCCGGTGAAGTTAAGTATGCAGCAGATGGAAGAGAAGATGTAGTATCATTTGAATAATCCAACTTATCCACCTTTGTTGTGTTTGGAGATGATTGTCCACCACCAATGTATCCGTGAGTTTCATTTCCCACTCCTGTTCCAGCAGTTGATGGAAAAGTTAAATTCGCACTTGGAATACGTGCTGATGTGTCAGACGAATAAGTTAACTTGATAACTGCAGTTGCACCACCAGCATAGTATCCTGCATTTCTATTTCCTACGGAAGCAATTTCAAAACGTCCAGCAGGAAAATCTGCACTAGGAATTCTTGCAATTGAAGTTGTCGAGTAAGTTAGTTTTTCAACTTCTGTTTTTGATCCTGGGTTGCCACCACTAAAGTATCCACCACTTAAACTACTTGTAGCACCAAGACCGTAACGCGCTATAGTTAAATTAGCACCAGGAGCTGCAGCAGTTGTGGTTGTTGAATAATCCAACTTATCCATTGTTGATTTTGGACCAGGTTTACCACCACCAAAGAATGCGTTATTATCTGTTGGCGGAGAACCATCAGTAAAACGAGTTGCGGGACTACTTGGTGCTGGAGTTACAGCTGGAACTACTGGATTTCCATTAGCTCTGGCACCTGTTGCTGCTATCTTATTTCTATTAGAACTTAAGTCTGCACCGGAAGGAACTGTAGATGTTGTATCAGTAGCATAGGTGATCTTCTCCGTTGAAGAGTAGTTAGCACCATACTTAACACCACCAGAAAAATAACCGTGTGTAGAATTACCCGTTGCTGCTAAGAATATTCTTTCCGTAAGTAAATCTGCACTAGGAACTCTAGCAGTTGTATCAGATGCATAAGTGACCTTATCTGCTATTGTTCCAGCACCAGAGTAGCTGCCACCAGGAGTAGAGTCTCCACCAGCAAAGTATCCTGCATTAGCATTACCTGTTGCACAAAGACTATACCTTGCAGCAGATAATGCAGCACCGGGAATTGCAGCAGAGGTATCAGATGCATAAGTCAACTTATCCATTGTCGAATAAATTGGTGCTGAGGATGGTGGTCCAGCAACACCACCACCAAAGTAAGCTGCTGTTGAGTTACCTGTTGCTGCTAAACGTTCTTTATTAGTAGTTAATCTACTACCAGAGACATTAGGAAGTGTTGTTCTTGTATCAGATGTATAAGTTATCTTATCAAAATTTGAACGACCGTTATAACCACCACCAAAGTAACCCTGTGTATTATTTCCTGTTGCTGCAAGGTAATATGTTTCATTAGATAATGCGGCACCAGGAACTTGTACGGTTGTATCAGATGAATAAGTGGTCTTCTGCACTGTTGTGTATGGTCCACCGACACCACCACCAAAGTAACCGTGTGTTGCGTTTCCTGTTGCTGCCAAACCATATGTAGCAACGGTTAAGTTTGCACTAGGAACTGCTGTCCTGGTTTCTGTTGAAAAATCTAATTTCTCCATTGTTGATAGTAGATCAGGAGTTCCACCACCAATGTATCCATTGTTTGGTGATGATCCTATACCAGGAGATGGAGAATGCCATACTTGATCTAAAGGATTCCATTCTCCTCTACTCTTAAGAATACGTGCTATCTTTAGTCCAAAAACACCTCTAGTATCAGCCATGCTTTATAATTACTTTCTGATATCTAATATTACTATTTAGAGTGTATGAATGCCACTTATTTCCCTTAAATAATATCATTCTATTATATCTTGCAGGGATACAGGAGTATTCTTTCCACCGTTCAGGATCAGATGAAAATGTTCTGTTAAAATCATTTTCTCCAATTTGATATTTAATTATCTCTTCCCTAGTTGGAAAGGTTTCAAGTCCTGTTGCGATGTGTGAATAAAACTTCATCCCCAACTCACCAAATGCTTGTAAAGGCAAAGTCAAATAAATTATTCCAATCCAATCACACTCCAAATGTGCCATAACACCAGGAGTGTCTCCACCTTCATTTGATGCATGAGTAATATTGATTGGATGTCCTAATATTTGAGATATTTTACCGGCAGTTTCATCAGTGATTAGACACTCTCCACCATCAAAACTTTTATGATACTGAAATGGAATATCATAAAAGTCATCAACTAATATAATCTCAGAATTCATTCTTCCTTAAATCCCTGTCCAGAAATTTTCTTCTCCTCTTCTGCTGGTTTGATTGCGGCACCATAACCCAAATCAGTTCCAGTCAGTTCTTCATAACCCTTCATAACTTTACCTTGAAGATCATTGATAAACTCCATGCGTCCTTGTGGATCAAGAAGTTTGTTCATAGAAAGATAACCTTCCTTAAAGGTATTACGATCATCAACAATAGATGGTGCTGATGCACGACGCATTTATTGCAGGTTAGCACCAGAGATACCAGTCTGTGATGCCATCAGGTCATCAAGTGCTTGCTCTGCAAGTCGTCTATCCCAATACTGTTGGTTCTCTTCCAGGAACTGCTCTCTTGTAGGTGCAGTGCCGCCATTCTGTTGCACCAGTTTATCAAGCATCTTATCCAGATGCTCCATCTGATGAAGACGATCACGGATCTCCATTTCACTATCTTTGAGATAGTGAGTCAATTGGAGTTCATCCATATCGTGCCAGCAGAGTTTCTTTCCTCCACCAGGACCACCAGATTCCCACATCAGTGGTTCAGACTTATCTTTGTCCTGCCACTTGTAATTAAACTCACGAACTCTTTCTTTCATTTCAATGAGTTTATACATATAGTTCGTAGCCATAATACGACGTTCTTTGAGAATATGTTCAAAAGAAACTGAAATATTATGAGTGTTCAGACCAATAAACTTTTCTAGTTGGAAGTTAGTCCTTCCTTGTGCCATTTGTTTATCACTTTCTTCCCAAACAAAAACATTCCGTGATGCTTGATTTAAATAATCTTCATTAAATACTGCTTCTTCAGCATTAATTGGATTGTAAGAAAGTGCAGAAGAATTTTCTGAAGTCATAGTCTCTTTGCTCATTTTTGATTGATGTTTTGCAACAGATGTCCCTTCATCACAGGGTGCATCAGATATATTATGTATAATGAATTCTTCCCACTGTTTTGCAATTTTCTTCCAGTCATACTTATCTACAACATAGTCAGAGATAATTTTAGAAACTTCCTTAAAATATTCTGGTTGACTATCATAATAACTAAGTGCTGAACAACATGCATCGGCAAAATTAGTATAGAAATTTCTTGTTACTTCATAACCCTTTGATGTAGGTGTTCCTTCAATGGGGACCACACTTGCATTCTTTTCTCCTGCAACCTCAGATAGTGCTCCTATATCAGTGATAATTGGATATGCACCACATCGCATTGCTTCTACCATTGAAACACAGAATGTTTCTTCCCAAATATTTGGATGAATAAAGAATGCAGATTCTTGATAATGTTTTACCAACTCCTCACGATCAATAGCAGGAGAATACTCAACATTAGGCAGAGTTTTCAAATGATCATAGACGTGAAGATATTGATCAGTAGATGGACCATACAGAGACATCGAAGAAAAGATTTTAAACTTCGTATCTGGATGATGCTCATGAATCATAGGAATGATTCTTGCCAAAACTTCAAGACCCTTATAGGGAATTGAAGTAAAAATCATAGTCTTTGTCTTCTTATCTGAATAAGTAAACATATCAGCAACTCCATTTGGAATTACTACAATCTTGTTCTCAGGGACTTCAAGATATTTAATAAATTGATCTTTATTCCACTGAGATGGTGAGACAATATAGTCTACTATGTTGTGATCAAAGTTGTTGAATACTTGTTGATCATAAGCATGATGAGCCCATAAAATTTTATATTGATGGTTTGATTTTTTAATTTCTTCTGGAAGATGTGATACAAAAACATTTTCAGGGAATTGATAATGTTCTTGCAAATATTGATACGAAGTTTCAGTTGCACCTGATTTCATAATTTACCCCTGATAGATGTGATATCCTGTATGATTAAGTCTAATTGATGTATCTAAAAATATATTATATCCAACTTTTTGTGCTCTGTAAAAGAAACTTTTATCTTCCGACATAAACCCATTCTCTGATTGTTGTTCGGCAAAGAAGTGAAAAGAATTATTCATTTCTTCAGGAGAATGTGGAGTATCAGAATGATAGTCTGATGGAAGATATTTTAAATTTGGATGGTGTCTTGCAATATCCAAAAATACTTGACGATGAATGAGAACAAATCCCATTCCATTTCCATTAATTTTTAATAGATCACCATGCCTTTCTTCTGGTTGAACAACATCAACACAGTATCGTTCTGGGATAATTTTCATTGGATAGGCACCAGACACGATGGGAATCTGATGTGACATTAATTTTAGCACATCATCTGGATTAAATCCAATGTCACTATCCAAGAAAAAGAGATATTCGTGTTCTGTGTTATTGATGAAAAAATTTGCAATCTTAGACCTTGCCTGAGTAATCAAGGAAGAGTTAGTAAGAGTCAAAAGTCCGTGATGAATGTTATTACGAACAAGTGTCTTTCCTAGATTAAAAAGTCCAAGAGTTGTTTTTTCACTTACAATACCTCCCGCACAAGGGAGACCAATCATCAAAGTCATATCATGTTTTTTATTATTATAGCACTAATTATAAGATGTTGGGAACACCACCTGTGGTTGATGGTGATGGTGTTGCTGTTGGAGGATCAATAGCAAGTCCGTTAGCTCTGGCACCTGTTGCTGCCACAAACCTACGTGCAACACTCAATGCTGCACCAGGAACTTGTGCTGTGGTGTCAGATGCATAAGTAACCTTATCCATTGTTGAATATACAGGGAAACCACCACCACCAAAATAACCAAAAGATGAATTACCAGTTGCTCCCATTGAACTTCTAGTTGAACTTAATGCCGCACCAGGAACTGCAGCAGTCGTATCAGATGCATAAGTGGTCTTATCCATTGTTGATACTCTACTAGGACTACCAGGATAACGACCACCACCGAAGTAACCGTGTGTTGAGTTTCCTGTTGCTGATACGTAATACCTAGCAAGACTTAATGCGGCACCAGGAACTTGTGCTGTTGTATCAGATGCATAAGTAGTCTTATCCATTGTTGATACTGGACCGGGAGTACCACCACCGAAGTAACCGTGTGTTGAGTTTCCTGTTGCTCCCATACCATAACGTGCTCCACTTAAGTTTGCACCTGGAACTACTGCTGTCGTATCAGATGCATAAGTAACCTTCTCCATTGATGATACTGCAGGATCACCACCACCAAAGTAACCTGCTGTTAAGTTTCCTGTTGCTCTAAGATTATATCTAGCAAGATTTAATGCGGCACCTGGAACTGCTGCTGTCGTATCAGATGCATAAGTGACCTTATCCATTGTTGATTTTGGACCTGGAGATCCACCACCAAAGTAACCTGCAGTAGCGCTACTTGTTGCTGCATAATTATTACGCGCAACACTTAATGACGCACCAGGAACTTGTGCTGTTGTATCAGATGCATAAGTGGTCTTATCCATTCTAGCATCTAATGATGGAATTCCATCACCAAAGTATCCAGTATTAGGAGATGGTCCGGAACCATCAGTAAAACGAGTAGCAGGACTACTTGGTGCTGACGGAAGTGCATTTGCTCTGGCACTTGTTGCTGCTAATTGAGAACGAGCAACACTTAATGCCGCACCAGGAACTGCTGCTGTTGTATCAGATGCATAAGTGACCTTATCCATTGTTGATACATAATTATTCGAAGCATTACGACCAGCACCAAAGTAACCTGCTGTTGAGTTTCCTGTTGCTCCCATATAACTACGTGCTGCACTTAGTGCCGCACCAGAAACTACTGCTGTGGTATCAGATGCATAAGTGACCTTATCCATTGTTGATACTGTAGGATTACCACCACCAAAGTAACCGTGTGTAGAATTACCTGTTGCTCCCAAATAATTACGTGCTGCACTTAATGCGGCACCAGGAACTGCTGCAGTAGTATCAGATGCATAAGTGACCTTATCCATTGTTGAGTATGGACCAGGTTTACCACCACCAAAGTAACCGTGTGTGGAGTTTCCTGTTGCTGTTAATCGATATCTAGCAACACTTAATGCGGCACCAGGAACTGCTGCAGTCGTATCAGATGCATAAGTGACCTTATCCATTGTTGATGCTGTAGGAGAACCACCACCACCAAAGTAACCGTGTGTTGAAGTTCCTGTTGCTCCCATAGCATAATTAACAGTACTTAATGCCGCACCAGGAACTGCTGCTGTTGTATCAGATGCATAAGTGGTCTTATCCATTGTTGATGCAGCAGCAGGAATACGACCACCACCAAAGTAACCGTGTGTTGAGTTTCCTGTTGCTCCCATAGCAAAACGAGCAACACTTAATGCGGCACCAGGAACAGCTGCTGTTGTATCATTAGTAAAGTCGGTCTTATCCATCTGGTTATTACTACCACTAGGACTAAAGTAACCAGTATTTGGTCCTTCAGGACCTCCAGATGGAGAATGCCATACTTGATCTAAGGCAACATAATCTCCCTCTGCTTTCTGTTCTATAACATCTTCTAACGAAAAAACACCTCTTGTTTCAGACATAATTATCTAACCTCAGGATATTTTCTTAGCTGACACTTGAACATCTATTGAACCACCCTCATCTAATTGAACTTTTATAGTATCGTTTGTTTCTATTCTCTTCAATTGATCCAAAACCTCTATTGAAGCATATTTAGGGACAATCAAATTGTCAACCAAATATCTATCACCAACAAGAACTGAAACTGCTTTTCCTCCAGTATCTTTTCTATTTGCAAGTCTAATTGATTGAACAACACTTGGATTTGAAGTTGATGTATAAACTGTCGTTGCCGATGTGGCAGCAAGTCCAACCGCACCAAGACCAACTCCAACCAAGTCTGTTGATGTCTTCTCTTCATAACTGATATAGACATCTATAATGTCATCTGCACCATTCCTATCAATATCGGTCGATCTAATTATGATCTTATCAGAAGGATTTAGAACCTGCGGTTGTTTCAACATTTCTACAGCCATTCCAGTCTGAACAGGAACTTGATATCCAAAATAACTTGTCTCTCCACCATTAAACTCAAATGCTCCGACGAAGTTAACATCTGTATTACCGGATGCTACATTTGTCGCAAGTATAGAATGAACAATATACTTTTTACCAGATGTTGATGGAAGTGTCAATGCCGTTGTTCCAATTCCTGTGGCAACCTGATTAACACTATTGGAAACTGAAGTATTAAACAAGTAAGATGCAGCTTCAATTCCTGTTAAACCAGCACCATCACCAACAAATGATGTTGCAGTAACAATACCAGCAACCTCAACACCATCACTAGAGAACGTTGATGCGGTTGATACCGTTACATTCATATTACTATCACCACTGATCCAATAATCCGTAATTGCAGAATTATATGCTTGAGCAATACCAATTGCTAACTGATTATCACCATCTAGAATAGGAGCATTGACTCGACAACCTAAAATAATATTTCTAGAACCACCTGTCATACAGTATGCTGCCTTACATCCTATGGCAATATTAAAATGCTCCGTTGAAGAAATATTACATCCTGCACCTGATCCAATATAAATGTTGTTAGCGGCACCCGTATTTTTATATCCTGCTTCATGACCTATGAAGATATTCTGCTGACCAGTTGTATTACAAAAACCAGCATTTAGACCAATCATGATGCCGTAATTACCAGTGTTACATGCTCCTCCACCAGCACACATACCAAGCAATACTTTACATTCTCCACCGGTGTTTTTGTATCCTGCCTGATTACCAAGGAATACATTATCGTCATCACTTGTGCCACATTTACCAGCACATTTCCCAATTGCAATATTATGAGAACCAGTGGTGTTACACTGTCCTGCATATTGACCAAAGAAGTTATTGTGGTTACCTTCAGTGTTACGTCTTCCTGCAAGAGAACCCATGAAGTTATTGCAACTTCCGGAAGTGTTGTCTGATCCAGCACTAATACCAAAGAAGTTATTGCGCTCTCCAGTGCTGGTCAGTCGTCCCGCATAATAACCAAAGAAGTTATTATAAGCTCCAGAAGTAAGACACTCCCCAGATTTTAATCCAATAGTATTATTATTACTACCAGTAATACCACCAGAAGCACCATTTCCTGCACATTTACCTAAGAATACATTATTTGTACCACTAGTGAGACACATTCCTGCTTGGCAACCAAGAGAAATATTATTAGAACCAGTTACTGTTCCACTACAAGCACTCTTATTACCAAGGAAGATATTACTGGCACCAGAAGTTATGTTCTTACCGGCATTGGATCCCATTACAATATTATCATCACCAGTTACTACTCCAGCACCAGCAGAATTCTGACCCAAGAAAATATTATCTGCACCAGAAGTTAGTGACTTACCAGCCTTACAACCGATAATAACATTCCTATTACCAGATGTAAACGAACAACCGGCATTTAACCCCAAAGAGATATTACAACCTCCAGTGTTGCTGGAAACAGTAGGACTACCGTAACCGGCGCAAGTTCCAAAGGCAATATTATACGCACCATCATTGTTTCTACCAGCATATGTTCCAATAAAAACACTTGATGAACAAGTTGTGTTATTTTCCCCAGATTTATTACCCAAGAAGATATTACAACCTCCGGAAGTGTTGTCTAATCCAGCCTCAGTTCCCATCATTATATTTTTATCAGAAGTGGTAGCACATCCTGCCTGCATTCCAACAAAAATGTTACAACCACCATCACTAGTAGCACATCTACCAGCACTAACTCCAAGGAAAACATTATGTTCTCCGGTTGTAGTTGAACACTGACCAGCATATGCTCCAACAAAAGTATTACATTTTCCTGTTACATTAGCAAGTCCACTGTTCACACCAATGAAGGTATTTTTTGTTCCCGATGTTGTCTTAAACCCAGCCGTACGACCGAGGAAAATATTATCAGCACCAGTTACTGCGGAATTACCACCAGCTCCATTACCTATGAAAGTATTATTGGCTCCAGTTTGTGATTCCTTACCAGCTTCATGTCCAAGGAAGATATTACAAGCACCACTGGTTAATTCTTTACCAGCTTCCTTACCTAAGGCAATATTATGACTGCCAGTTACTGTTCCACCACCACCGGCACATGATCCCATGAAGACATTGTCACACCCAGTAGTGTTTCTTATGCCCGCACAGGCACCAATAAAAACATTGCAGCACGCAGTAGTACTATAATATCCTGCCTTATTGCCAATGAAAGTATTGAAATTTCCGGTAACGTTTCTTCCTGTACTACATCCCATGGCTATATTCATGAGACCAGTGGAATTGCAGTATCCCGTCTGATTACCTATGAAAATATTGTCAGATCCAGTAGTGTTACTATATCCTGATTGATTGCCAATATTTACATTATCATTTCCCTCAGTGGTAGCAAATCCTGAGGCTCTGCCAAAGAAGTTATTACTACTTCCAGTAGTGATGTTGCATCCAGCATACTTACCAAAGAAGTTATTATAATCCCCACTAGTAATAGCTTTACCAGCATTACATCCAAGGAAAATATTAAAGCAAGCAGATCCAGATGATGGATCATAGGAACCACCAGCACCACCACCAGCAATCAGGTTTTGGTCTGCGTCTGGGTCAAATCCAGCAGCAATATTAGTTAAATTGCTTCCATCACCATAAAGCGTAGTAGCACACATGCTACCAGTAACAGTCACACCATTACTGGTAGTTGCAAACTTCTGAACGTTGTCATAGTTAAGAGTTACTGCCCCGTTTTCTTCACCCTGTAAATAAGTCTCAGTAGTACCAGAGTTTCCGAACCTAATAGTAGGAGCTCCAATCCTTAACTCACCCGTGAGGGCCGTAACATAACTATAAGATCCACCTCCGTAAATCTGTAAGTCATCACTTTCACCAGCAGTGAACTTATTATTATCATCTTTAATAGCAATATTACCAGTGGCAGTTAATGCACTAATGCCAGTTATATTAGTAGAATTATCACCAACGATATTTCCATTCGCATTTATATTACCAGAAACTGTTAATGCACTTAATGTTCCAAGTGATGTAATATTAGTTTGAGCAGCAGTATTAACAGTACCTGTCAAAGTGGTAGCAGCAACTGTGCCGGTAACAGATACACCAGAAGAGGTGGTTTCAAATTTCTTATTATTAGCGTGATATAGCTCTACAGATCCAGCATTATTAAATATTGCCCACTTATATTGGTTTCCAGAATCATAGTAAAAATTTAATTCTCCAGTACCCTGAGTTATAGAAGCACTAGTTCCTGCTTCCTGAATTTGGAATCCACTAGCTCCCCCCATTCTGAGGATTTTACTGGTTCCAAAAAATTGAACATCATCTGCATCAGCACCAAATGTAACAGTGCCAGCAGCAGTTAATGCACTAATACCACTTATATTTGTGGCACTATCACCTACGATATTTCCATTCGCATTTATATTACCAGAAACAGTTAGAGCACTTAATGTTCCAACTGATGTAATGTTAGTTTGTGCTGCTGTTTGTAATGTTCCCGTTAAAGTTGATGCAGTAACACCAGCAATACCAGTTATATTTGTGGCACTATCACCTACGATATTTCCATTCGCATTTATGTTATTAGTGACAGTTAGGGCACTAACAGTACTTACACCCGCATTTACTATACCTCTACTATCATCAATAATAGTAGAACCTGATATCTTAATTGCCATCTACCGTCCTCGTATACACTGGGTAGTATTATTACAAGTATTTAGACAATCATTCGAGTTGAGACAATCTTTCGTTGAGAGAATTTATTTGTGTTTGTTGTTCTTTGACAACCTCAATCAGAAGACCAATAAGACCATTGTAATTAACAGTTTTATAATCTGCTGTGCTAGTCCTAACTAATTCTGGCAATACTTCTTGAATATTATCAGCAATAACACCCATTGTAGATGTATTATCACTTGTCCAATCAAACGATACACCATTAATTCTGACAATTTTATCTAATGGATCCGAAATCACCTGAATATTGGTCTTCAGTCTTGCATCAGATGTAGAGTTGAAGTCTGTTGCCGTGACAATACCAGTGAGACTAATATTACCAGTTCCGGTAATATCCTTATTATTGACATCTAAGTTACCACCTAATTGTGGTGTTGTATCAGATACAATATCGGCAATAGCACCTACCTGACTTGCAGTAAGACCAGTTATTCCGACACCTCCACCAGAAAACTCAGTGGCAGTTAAGGTTCCATTAGCAGAATTAAATGTAAGATTAGTTCCACTCTTAGGTCCTAAGTTTCCTGTAGATCCAGTTGTAAATAATACATTACATGTAATATCAGAACTTTCATCGGCAACTGTTACATTAGTTGCAGTGGTTGCAGATGTTGCATTACCACTGAAAGTTGTGGCAGTGACTATTCCAGTCACATTAATACCACCCGAATTTATTGTTACGCCAGTTCCAACATTGATAGAATCTCCACTATTTCCAATGTAAATCTTACCAACCATGCCTGCATGAGCAGTACACTGATAGTAAAGAACATTGGGAGCATCCATCTGGATATCCCAAGTCAGTGTACCATTTGACACTCCATTATTTGTAACACCATCGTTATATGCAGATCCATTGATAGCAGTTCTAATCTGGAATGGGTGAGCACCCATATTATTAGTAAATTTATATTCTTGTCCTCTTATCAAATAGATTGTCGGATCAAGCTCTGTACCATCAAATCCTGGACCAGTAAATTTATAATCAGAACTTCCGTTAGAAGTAATAATCCATTCTGAAGTATAAGTTGCTACTCCTGTAATATTACCATCAAATGAACTAGCAGTTACTATACCAGTTACATTAATTCCACCAGTTCCATTAATTAACTTACTGTTGAGATCCAAATTACCACCAAGTTGTGGTGTTGTATCAGATACAATATCGGCAATAGCACCTACCTGACTTGCAGTAAGACCAGTTATTCCAGCACCTCCACCAACAAAATTTGTTGCCGTAATAATACCAGTAAGATTAATATTACCCGTTCCAGTAATATCCTTATTGTTGACATCAAGATTACCACCAAGTTGTGGTGTTGTATCAGATACAACATCGGCAATTGCACCTACTTGACCTGCAGTAAGACCAGTTATTCCAGCACCACTACCATGGAATGATGTAGCAGTTACTGAGTTGATACCAGAAATATTAGTGGCACTATCACCTATAATATTGCCATTTGCATTCACATTCCCAGAGACTGTAAGTGCTCCTAATGTCCCTACACTTGTCAGTGAAGAATTGACGACACCACTTCCTAATGTGGTTGATGTTAGAACATCAGTTCCATTAATCTCATAATGCTTTCCGGACGCAAGATTCCAATTCTCACTGGACATCAATGCTGAAGTCGCATTATTCCAAGTGATTGTTTTCTCAATTGACTCAGAACCAATACCAAGTCCTGCTCCATCTAGAAGAGCATTTGTTCCGGCAGTAGTTGCAATACCAATTCTAAAATCACCAAGTTGAACTTTATCTACATCTACAATAAATTCTGTGCCGTCAACATATAAATCTCCTCTAATTCTAACAAGACCGGAAGTTGTACCAG
>Ga0181400_1000590_pt1 | contig 15581 bp, 13 predicted proteins | sample 23SPOviralmetaG_FD_130129 | JGI IMG/M metagenome (GOLD analysis project Ga0181400, IMG submission 130129) | Marine viral communities from the oligotrophic San Pedro Time Series (SPOT) site, San Pedro Channel, CA, USA - 23 SPOT_SRF_2011-06-22 | ecosystem: Environmental > Aquatic > Marine > Strait...
CCTTGAAACTTTAGTCCCGGTTTGCTTGTAAGAAGTTTAGTAAATCTTTCTAGATCGTTAGTTCTAGCGTTTATTTGATTGTGCTTCCTACCTGATCCTTCCAAAGAAGGTAGATCGTGTTGAACATACGGCTTTTCTCCAAAGTCACTAAACTTTAGACCCCTCCAATCAGTCTTTAAAGTAATCAGAGGTTTTCCATGATTCTCTGGTTTGTATGCTCCTGAAGACATTTACTATCCTGGTTTGTTATCCAAGTACTTGTCTGGTGTAGCTCCGTCTAAATCGTGAACTGAATGTTCGTCTTTCTGGATTTTAGATTTAATATCTACATGTAGTCCTGTAGGTGCTTCTGCTCCTACTCTTAAATCAGGAGTGTTTCCTTTTAAGCCTAATGTAGAACCTGGTAACTGTGTGTTAAGTATTCCTTTTGCCATGATTATTGATTTTATTTATAAATAGTTACTTACCCGTGTTTGGGAAAAGCGGCCATTGATATTAACGATCCTGCTTTATTGCCGTCTATGAATACATCTCCTCCTGCTTCTACAGCAGCTCTCAATGCTTTTATTTCTGCTAGAAGTTCTGAGTTAGAATCTCCTTCACCACCTCCGGTCATTCCATTGACAAGAGAAGTAATGGCTCCTGTTGCTGCTGCTATTGGTGCTGCAGAAGAAGTAGAAGCAACTAGATTTTTTATCTCTTCTAGTTTTTCTGTATCTAGTTTATCAAGTGCTACTTGCATTGCTGCTAATCCCGCTGCTATAGCTGTTAAAGAAGTTCCAACAATCGATAAAGGATCTGCCATTGCTGCTATTCCTGCTAGTACTCCTATTCCTGCTACACCAAATATTAATGATGCACCTAGACTAGCTAAACCTAAACCTAATGCAGCGAATGCTCCTCCAACTGCTATTAATGCAACTGCTTTTTCTAAAGTAACTTCTCTTAATATACTTGCTATACCTTCTGCGGCTGCGGTAATGATAGAACCAATACCCTCAAATGCTGATTTTATTGCTAATCCTATAGCTTCAAAAGCTGGTGCTGCTAGCTTAAGTGCATATCCTATTCCTATAAGAGAGACTGTAAGTATTGCCAAACCTGCTGCAGCGTATCCTAATCCTGCTGGACCTAAAGCTTTCATTGCTTTTCCAAATGCCTGTAATCCTTTACCTAAACCAGTTAGACCTATTCCTGCTGCTACACCGAAAGCTGCTAATCCTATCAATGCCGGTACGGCTACGACCATAAGAGTTAAAGGTACAACAGATAAAGCTAAGTTACCTATACCTTTTAATACTCCTTTAGCACCCATAGATTTTAGTCCTTTGGCTAATCCTTGTAATCCGCTAGATCCTTTACCACCAGGTTTATCAGTTTGTTTAACCTTATCTGTAGTAGTTTTAGTTAACTTCTCGGTTGCTGAATCTCCTACTTCAGTTATTTTATCTTTTGCACCTAGTGCTTTTTCTTTTATTTTATCAAATAAATCAAACTTTAAACCTTTACCTGTTAATAAATTTTTAATAGCGTTTGATCCAGCTAATAGGCCTATACCAGCTGCTAGTTTAGGTAATGCACCGAGAATACCAGCAAAGCTGTTACCAATACCATTTAAAATTTTCCCGAAAGTACTTGTTTCATCGGTGATGGCAAAGACTTCTCCTTTTATACCTAACCATGATTTAAACATTTCTTGTAAATATTCAACTCCTTTAAATACAGCCCCTACAATTCCGGCGATTGGAGCAATAATTCCTCCTATCACATCAGCAATAGGAATTAAAATGTCTAACATAGGAGCAAATGCTTGTGCAAGTTTATCTGCAGCTTTAGCTAGTTTATCCTGGACCGCCATACGCTCCATGTCTTCTAATCTAACTCCTGCTGCTGCTGCAGCTTGTTCCTTAGTCATATTGGTTTCTAACGCTCTTTGATATGCTATTTTACCAAGTTGATCTCTAGTCATTCCAAGAGCCTTAGCCTGAGCCTCTTGTTGAATACGATTCATTTTACCAAACTCTGCTAAAGATGCTGAGTTTTTAAATAATTCTTTTCCTAAACCAGCTAAATCATTATTGAGAGCTAACTCTCTAGCTTTAGCCATGTTTATATTTTTTCCAGTAAGTAACTGAGCTTCAAGTTCAGCTTCTATAGATGATTCAAAGTCCATTAATGAACTAGCTATGCTATCTACCTGGCTTAGTTCCATTCCTAACCTTCTGGCAGCTGAAGCTGCTTTTGCTATAGCTTTAGGATTACCCCCTAACGATGCTTTTATACCATCACTTGCTTTAGCTACATCTCTAAGTATCTGTCCCTGTGAGACAGCGGATCTATTAGCATCATTAAATGCAGATGTAGTATCTACTATACTTGCAGTTACATCATCAATGTTACCACCTGTAGTTTGAGCAATCATTGCTAGTCCGCCTGCTTCATCTCCGGCTAGACCTAGAGTATTTTTAAGTTCGGCAGCTCCTGCTAGTACTTCGGGTGAGAAGATGTTTTGGGCATTCATACCAGTTTGCTTGGTAAGATCTGCCATTACCTCTAGTACATCAGTAGATGTTGCTAACCTACTATTAAACCCTGCTAATGCAGTAGAGTTTTGTCCAGTTAACTGTTGTAAATCAGTTGCTGCTCTATCTACTTTAAAGAATGCATCTGCTATTTTTAATATAACAGTAAGTGGATCAAATAATGCTTTAGCGAATCCTTTGGAAAGTTTTGATGCTCCGGCGAGCATTATACTAATTTTACCATAGTTTTTAGCGATACCCTTTACTACTTTATTGTTTTCGTTCAGTACCGCAGTCTCTCTAGTAGAAGCTTCAGCCATCTCGAACATTTTGTCTTTAGCTTCGCCCATTGCATCATTAAATATACCCGAACGCATACCTAATCTCTGCATGATTCCTCCTACACCTTCAACTAAAGCACCTGTAACTCCCATCTTATCATTGATGGATTTTTGGATTCCTTCTTCTTCTCTTTTAGCCTTAAGATTTTTCTCTTGATTTTGGTACATTAAGTCTAATGTAGCAACCCTATCTATTTCCTGTTTTGACAGAGTACCGGAACTAGTAGCTTGAGTAATTAAGGAATTATTAATACCCTCTTGAGTTTTAAGAGAATTTTTGAGATTAAATAACTTGACCTTAAGGTCTTTTTTACCCTCCCCGGTTGCCTTATTGTATAACTCTTCTAGCTTAAATATATCTTCCTGAATATCGTATATATCCTGCTGACGTTGTGCAATCTCTCTTGATAAATCTATTTGGTCTTGGGAAAGTCCTTTAAGTGCAATAAGTCTTTCAGTTTGTATCGAAGCTAGTAGTTTCTCATCTTTTTCGATTTGCTTCCCAATCATTTGAGAGTTTCCTAACTCTACATTATTTTGAGCTACTGAAGATTGTAGTTGACGGGCAAGACTTAGAGCAGATTTCTCAGTCTCATTTAATCCTCGTCTAATATTCATTTGATCTTTTAACTCTTCAGTTAAAGATCTAGCAAATTCTACACGAGATGCTGCGGCTGCAGATGCTTCCTGTGAATAACGAGATTGTTCAGAAGCTTGTTGATTCTGTTGCTTCTGTTGAGAAGTTATCTCTTTCTCGTTCTGTACTCTTTTATCTTTATTGTCGTCTGCCACTTAAATATACTTTTATATAAATAGGGAAGGCCCGCTATTTGCGAGCCTTTGTACTATAAGAAGGTTTCTTTATATTAGGTCCTTTCGGCATTGAAGATGGAGTTGTACCTTTTGAAGCTTTCTTATTAGCTTCAGCTTCTTTTTCGTAAAACTCATTTATCTTTTGAAATGTAAAGTTTCTTAACCAAATAGGCATGTTGTATATAGTATCATAATCATACCCTCCTTTTCCGTGGAATACTATTTCATGTATTTGTGTAAAAATGTTGACTCTATAAGTCGGCGTCAGGCCAAAGAAAGTTAACTCCGATTGGTATAGAGACGCCCTCCTCTGCATCTTCTGGGTAAAACTTAAGGTCTACATCAGGTTGAATGTCAGCAACATGTTTTCTAAATGCTCTAGAATCTCTAGCTAGAAACCTGTTATCAACAAACTCTCTTATAGTTTTAGTTTCTCCGTTGCCGTTAACACTGGTTAACATATACTTTAATCTAGTAGAAACTTCAGGAGAAGCATCTTTATTCATCTTTTTTAATCCTTTTAACTCTTGATCTATTTTATATTCATCAGAATGAGTTAAAAGTTTAAAAGTGATTTTATCACCAGTAGTGGGTAAAGTATATTCAAACTCATTTTTACCATCAGTTAACTTAGATTCATCAAAAGTTTTATTAGTTACTTCTGATAGGTCTACGGTTACTTTTTCTCCTTGATAATTAAAATCGTAATCTTTACCATATCCTAAGATACGTGCAGCTACAAGTAGTGCATTTTTATCTCCTATAAGTAGTTCACCATATTTGATGTTTTTATCTACTATAAGTGATTGTAGAAGTTTATCAATAACTACTCCTTTTACGATGTAGTTTTGATTAGTAAGGATATCTTCTTCTTTTGCAGTCATGTACTTCATCTCTATTGTTCCGGATTTAAGAGGTGAGTCAGCTGAATAAAGAAGTCCTTTTGAGGGTAGATCTATAACCTCACTTGGGAATTTCTTTTCTTGTTCCATAAATGATTAAATTAAAACTAGTTTATATATAAATATACGAACTTTACTTTTATAAAACAACAAACCCGACATAAAGCCGGGTAAGTATCGGTGGTATTTGGAGGTATTAATAGTTCAATACACAGTAGTCCATTGCTACCGTCATTGATAGTTCTGCTACGTCTGAAGTAGCCCAATCAAATGAACCTTGAGCCATATTTACTATGAAAGCTCCTTTGATTACCCATTCTGATACGATATCACCAACAGGTCCTAATACATTTAATGTTAAATCCTTCTTATAGAAGTCAGAGTACCCAGCACGTCCTGTTACTGATTCATAGGATAATCGTGCCCAGTCCATCACAGCTTGAGCTCCAGACGGAGTAATCGGATCATATAGAGTCATATCCATATTTTCCCAGCTTCTCTTGCCACGAATCTTTCTGTATGTGTTAATATGATCTAGTTTAACTTCCTCATCAGTAAAGGAAGGAGCCGTTACTGTTTTGATCATAAAGCTTGGAATGTTGTCAATATACATGACAAATCTATTCTGAACTTTAGGCTCGAAGGCTCTAAACATTATTTCGTTTGGATCTAATACTGCCATTTTATTTCTTTATTATAAATATTCTACTAAAAAATTATGCTCCGAAAGATGCTCCTGTTGGTTCGATTGTAAAGTCTAGAACAATATACTCAACTGTTTTAGCTGGTTGTATAAATATCTGTCCTATCAACTGATTTCTATCAATCACATCTGCGGTGTTGTTTGTGTCATCCATCACGACTCTAAAAGCATAAAGACCTTGTCTTTGTACTACAGACTCTAAATATGGATTGACTTGTGCTAAGAAGTTGTTTCTAGTAGTATTAGTATTTTGTTCGAATACTAAACCTCTTGAAGCATCCCCTACGAACTTTTTAAGGTCGATTAATAATCGTCTTACATTTACTCTATCAAGTGCAGATTTCTTTTTCTGTAAGGTCTTCTGACCAAATACTGAAATGCCTGCTCCTGGGAAAGTAGCGATTGGGTTTACATTAGCACTGTAAAGTGTATCACGTTGTGTACGTGTTAATTTTCTCTCAGCTTGGATAACATCTCCGATTCCACCTCTAGTTAAACCTGCAGGTGCGAACCATGGTGCTGCTGCTCCATCTGTGAATGCATATACTCCTGGTATAACAACTGATGCTGGTACCCACTCTGTTTTTCCAGTAGCAGATAGCATCTGTAGCCAAGGCCAGTAAGTAGCAGTATAAGAACTGTTAATGTTTCCTGCTGTTCCTGTTACGTTTGACACTGTAGCTCCGTAGTTTTGTGTATCAACTACTGCAATAGCATCTCCTCTAGTCTCTGCTAAAGAAATAATACTATCTAACTGTGTTTTATGTTGTCCGAACTCATAAATCAATCCTGGAGCTGAAACGATATTAAAAATATATTCGTCTTTATTTCCTAGAATCGATATAGCATCTGCATATCCTGTTGCATCACCTAATCCTTGAGTATCTGTATTGTTAATATCTCCAAAGAAGTTACCTGAAGTATCGATTGTTCCTGTTGCAGTACCAAATGCTCCAGATTGGGCAGCTGGTAAAGATCCAGATAAGTTACCGTTACTTATAAGTCCATCGTTTCCGATATAGTTTAAAGTTTGACGATTTACTCCTGAGATTCTAATATATTTTGATCTATTTACATATTCTCCTACAGTCGAAATGTATACTGATCCGTCTCCATCTGTAACTTTGCTAATCGCTTGATTACCAACTACTGATTCAATATAGTTACTAGAGTTAGGATCTAACGACAAATCGTTAAAAGATTCTAAAATAATCTTTCCTTTAGTATTGTCATCTCCTCTTCTTACTGATAGAGTGAATGTACCTTGACTGTTATTAATATTTGAGATTTCGTATCGTATATTGTCTGATGTACCGTTTACTAGTGAACCATCTGCATTTAGTGAACTTGTACTGTTGAATACGGTTCCTTTACCTAAAGTATCAATAGTAAAAGGTGTTGATCCAGATTGCGCTGTTATTCCTGTATCTGTTGCTGCACTGAATGTCCCAGTTACTACTCTAGTTACTAATACTGAGTTTCCTCCGTTTCCAAAGTAAGATTTTACTGCTAGGGAGGTTAAAAATTCTTTTTTAGCTGAGCCAGAAGTGAAAGTAGTTCCGAATACTCTTTGGTACTCCCCGTAAGAAGTTACTAGGGTAGGTACTTCTACTGGTCCTTTTACTGTAGGTCCCAAGATTGCTGCTCCTGCCTCTGTAGGTGCTGGTGCGATAAATGAAATATCGTTTTCTCTTGCTAATACACCTGGGGAGATTAATGTTTCTGCCATGTTACGTTATATTAAATGTTTAGTCTTTTATAAATATTGGTATAGAATCGAAACCTAACCTGTAAAAAGTAGTTTTTTCCTACATAAATAAATATACTAAAATACTCCTAACCTATTTAGAAGGAGTAAAAGTACCTCTATCTATATCGATTGATCCTCTGCCGTATTTTTTTTCTAAAACTTCAACAACTTGTTTTTCTTCATTTCTTAGAGTGTCCAACATAGAAATAGCATCTTGTTCTCGTTTCTTAATATTTATCTGAGCTAGTTTTATAAGTCCAAACTCTTTGGTAATCTTTTCAGTATTAGACTTAATACTTTTTAATATGTGTATTTCGTTTTCAGTCAGATTCATAATCTTGTGTTGCCGTAATGTACTACTTTTATATTTTTATCAGTTTTATAACTTCTCCATGGATCTACTACAACTGAGCCTTCTGGAAAATCATAATCGTGATGTTTACCCATATGTCCTAATAAGTATACTGCTTTTATAGGAGTTTCAGGATCATATGTTACTTCAAACCTAGTACCAAATCTTTCACAATACTTACCTGTTAGTATAGAAGTTGAACCGTCTTTATAATGTACGTCAGGTTTGTATGCTTCTCCTAATATAACGATAGGTAGATTATCTCTTTGACTTTCTATTACTAATCTAGTAGATAAGTTTTTAGCTTGTTCTTCTCTTGCTTTCATTATAGCATCAAATAAGTCGTAACCTAATCCTAACTCTTGAGCCATATAACGTAATGCAATATTATCTCTTGGATGACATCCTCCTCCATCACCCATTCCTGCTTTCATGTAAGCTGGTCCAGTTATTCTGTATGTAGATCTTTCTAATGCTCCTGTAACTACATCTACATTCATATTGCCTCCTTTTTCAGCAACATCCTGAATCATATTGACTAAAGCTACCTTAGTAGATATAAATGTATTGTAAAATATTTTTATTGCTTCTGCTTCATCCCAAGTACCTACTTCGTATCTTGTACCTTCTGTAATAAAGGTTTCATAGAACTCTAATAATAGTTTAGCATCTCCAGTAGTAGAACCATCTTCAGTTCCTATAATAATCATTTCTGGGTTAACCATATCCCATTTTACTGTACCCATTGCTATTAAATAAGGATTATAAATAAACCTACCATTTGGTATTCTATCTATAAACTCTCTTCTTATAGTACCAGGTAATACTGTAGATATAAGGACAATAAGCTGATCTTTACTTACATGTTTATTTACTTCATCTAACACGTCATTAACTATAGTATAGTCAAAATCTTTATTAGGTAAATGAGATGTTGGGTACCTACCGTCATAGTCTGGATGATGAGGTGTAGGTACGGCTATAAAGATAAGTTCACGATCTAGACATACGTCTTTAATCGTAGGTACCATTTTAAAGTTTTCAGGGGATACTTCTGTTACGTCGTAACCTATAACATCATGTTTTTCTGCCATAACTTCGGCAGCGTCTTTTCCGAGTTTTCCAACTCCAATAAAACCTATTTTCATATACTTAAATGTTTTTATATAAATAGCCTAAATATTTTTCAACAGCCATAGCATTACTATTATTATATCTTTTTGAACAAGGCCATGTTTTAGGTTCTTCTTTATCTAGATGATACTCAGGTATCTTAGCATAATCTAACCATTCATCAACTAAATCTTCTACTATTTTAAGTTTCTCTTCAGATACTTTTGACAGAAAGGGAAGCATTGGTAGTATATGATTTTTCATAAACATATAACCTTCTCTAGGGCTAGGGTGACCCTCTCTCATTACTTGCTTTTCATTATTTACAAAACTATAAACTATATCGTTATACTCCATTTGGTCCATAGTCATACAAGTTTCTGTAAAGTTATATTTTGTGTAATATCTTTTTAGTTTAGCATACAAAGGTTGTAAGTTGTCCATCTCTTGTACACTTGCCCATTCGTTATTTACATTAAATCCTGGTTCGCCTAACATATTTTCAATAGTAGGATCCATCATATATGTCATTATATAGTTTATCTTCTTTGCTTTTAAAAGTTCAGCAACTGTATATACTTGATTGGTATGTTCGAATACTGATTGTTTAAAGGAAAACTCTTTTTTAATAAACTCTTTATCATAACAATAAGTGTTACCTAATGCACCGCACTGTCCATATAAACTCTGTAAGGTTGAAGCATGATTATGATCTTTATGAAATCTATCTTCTCTCGCACAACTCCCCCACTGTATAATAAATACTTTATCATGATAAGTATCCATATTCGAAAGTTCATTAATAACCCTGTTAAAAATAGCTTTGTTACCTGTCCCACCTGTTGCATGTTTGTAAAAAGACTTATCTGGAAAGTACATAGCTAACCAGTCAGCCCATATCGGCCATTGAGGATAATCTGTAAAACTACATCCAAATACATGTAACTCTCTCTTCATATTATTTTTTTATTTTTTGTTTCTTTAGCTATTAAGTTAACTATACAGTCCATTCTCTCATTTAAATCTTCTATCGAGTCATAACTTGTATCGACCCAATCAGTAAGTTCACTTATATCCCTACCGTGGTACTTTAAAAACTTTTGTTTAAGATCAGCTAACGCTCCTGCTTTATTAAGTAAGATAAACTTTTTATTAAGTTGAATAGGTTTAGTAGACTTTTCAGTATGAAATATTCTATACTGATTTAAATCGCTTTCACAGACTACCACAAAATCAACTTGTTTATACAGCACTCCATTATAATATCTAGTATGAGAAGGGTGAAAAGTCCAATGCTCTTCGTCAAGTACCATATTAGAACCTAAAGAATTTTTGAAACTTTGTATATCATCTTTATATGAGTCAAAATAATCTTCTATTCCTAGATAAGTTGTACTGTTAAACTCAGTATTTTCTTCTTTACCAAAGTAAGATACATTACCATATTTAAGAAGATTTTTTTTAAAAAGTTTAGATAATAATACTTCTCTTTCAAGTTTAGGTTTACCAGTAAGTAAGAGATATTGATTTAAATTAACTCCTATATTCTGTTTTAACTCTGGGCTATAATAGTGATAGTACTTAATAAAAAAATCTTCTTGTATATGTTTTATTTTAGAGTTAGCTAAATGTATACCTGCAGTTTTATTAGAAGTACCATTACTTAGTATAAGTATTCTATTAGAATATAAACTTTCTATAAGGAACTTTAAATCACCAGTTAGCATTTCTGTTGAGCAATCTACCAATAGAGTAAGATTTTTATACTCTTCAAGTATAGTTTCAAAAAAATCTAGTTTATTATCATATTCAGAAAAAGTATACGCATCTATTACAAGATATTTAGCTTCTTGTAAGGTATGTACTATATTTGTATACCTTAAAAAAGTTACTTTAGGATCTGTTCTACCATATTCTAAATATACAGGTTGATTTATAATCATTATATAAGTTTTCTTATTGATTTAGGTTTAGTTTTAAAAGTAGTAACTTCTTTAATATATTCATAGTACCTTCTATTATATAAAAAGTTGTAAAAGTTATGAACTAATGTTTCCTCCATTTCTTGAGTAATAGCATACATTTTATCATCTGACCAAGTAGAAATATCCTGCATTATTTTAGATATATGTTTTAATCTTTGTAACCAATCCTCATTTTGATCATAGCTTTCATCCCACCAGTTACTAAAAGTTTTATATCCAAGTTTTTGTAAATGTTCAAGACTAAAAGCATCACCAAAAATAAGAAAGGGTTGTAGGTTAAAAATAGGTTTAAATGTTTTTTCTGAGAAGAACATTTGATTAATAAGAACAGCTGTTTCTACGGTAAGAGAGCAGAAATAGTCTTTATAAAAACTTCTTGTATATTCACCTGCTCTATTATCATCAAGATTTTTGTCTAATGTTAGTTCACTATTGAAATCCCAGGTTTTAATAAACTCAAGGTTTTTTTCATACTCCGGTATTTTAGTTATAGCATCTTCAAATCTACTATAAATATATTTTTCTTCAAATAAGTTATTATGTACAGTACTTCCAAAAGAAATATCTGATGTATTTTTTAATGCAGGTGTACTCATCACTTCAGAAAAAAGAAATATTCTGTGCATGTGAGGTCTTCTGTTTAAAATATTGAAATGTTTTTTAAACTTCTTTTTTCTGTTGTCTACAATAAACTTCTCAAGAAAAGGTAATAATCTCTCCCTTTCAAAGTTTAAGTTAGGAGATTTTATAAACCATGGATTATACTCAAAATAGTTTAACGGTATGTTACTAAACATAGGAGTAAACCCTGTTTGTTTCATTTCTGAAATACATTTATCTAATGTAAGATTAGCATGGGTAAATATTAAAGACTCTTTGGTAAGTTTATTATACTCGGCAAATCTGTTTAACCATTTTAAAGGTGGGGGATGATTTATATATCCTTCAGCAGAGAAAAAGATTAATACTTTTGCTGCTCCTTCCTTACATTTATCTATTACTTTATCATTTATTTTCCATGGTTCTCCTTTAAATAATGTGTCATCAGTTACATGTATCAGATATAAAAAGTTATCTCCTTTATTTACAAAATAATCAACTGAGTTATATTCAATATTGATATTCTCATTAGGAAAATGAGCAACGGAATGATGAGGCCAGATTCTTTTTTCTATTTCTGTTCTTGTATCTAATGATACATCACCCCAAGCAAATGGAAACTCTACTTTAAACTTTTCTTTTATTTCTTCAGGAGTATAGTGAAATATACTATAATGTTTATCAAAGTATCTTACATCGGGCCACCCACTTGGAATACCCACAGCTGGTTGTCCGTTCCCGTCATATACGGCTATTTTATCTACGGCAAGGTTTAAGTTAAGCTTATCCATTTTCTTTTTAATCTTATTTTTTTGCTTGTATTATAAAAATCTTTTAGTTCAGGAAACGTCTCCATAAAGTTTGTACCTCTCCTTTCATCATGAGTATCAAAATGCTTTACAAAGTTATACCTATGTTTCTTAATAGTATCATCTTCCTTGATACTTCTCATGTAATCAGCTACTCTTTTAATCTTAGATACTTCTATTTCTGTAAAACCAGTTAACCAAGTTTCCCATTTGTCGATTGGTATATAACTATGTGGTATTATAGTATCTCTATCGTTAGCATATTCTGTTAGATCATCAACTAAACTAGCATAGTCTGGTGGTAATATTTTAACTGATTGATGTTCTGGGTATCTAAGGTATGATGTATCTAATGTTAATGCGGTTAACCAGTATCTATATTTACTATTATATGATTTTTTCATTTGATATACAAACTCCATAAGGATTTTATATTTGAATATAGAGAGTGCATTAAAAGTAGACATAATAACTAAACAAGTTTTTTGAGTACTCGAAAGTATTTTTTCTATATTTACTTTAAATTTTTCGTAATCTAAACCTGTTCTTAAGTATTCAGCATGTGATTCTGCAGTATCAGTAGAAGTAAATATACAGAGTTCTTTTACTCTTCCTTCTTTTTCGATACGTACTATTTTTTCTATAAACTTATCAACTAGCTTATCTGGTATACCTAGATTACTATTAATAGATAGTTTTAGGTTAGTATTAGGGTTTTCTTGTTCTAGTATATAATCTAAAACTTTCCATGTATCAGAGTTCATTAATGGTTCACCGCCAGTTATCCTAAAAGTATCTAAATCTTTATATAAGTCCGGCCACCATTTCCAAAATGCTTCAACATATGGATTATACTCTGTATGTTTAAAAGGCATTTCATTATTTTGTTTAAGTCCTTCTAAATCATTAAACTTATCTGTGGTAGGGTAACTACCATGTTGTTTAAGTTCTTCAACCCACTTAGATGAGTATTGAGGACCACAGTAAGAACATTTAAAGTTACAAGCGTTAGAAAATGCTACTTCTACGTATTTTGGGTTGTAATCTTTTCTCCAGTTAAGTTTTTTGATTTCCTCTAAGTAAGGTAAGGACCAAGGTTCTGAAGATTTATAGGTTCTATCAGAAAGTTCTTTAGAGTTGTCTTCTACATTCCAACAATAATCACACTCCTTAGGTCTTTTACCTTCTAACATTTCTTTTCTTCTAAGTTTCTTAAACTTAGTGTTATGAAGTGCTGATGGATTCCGTTTTAGTTCACTTACTGGTACGTGATGAGTAGTAGGATGGTGACAAGAATGGGTTCTTCCAGTCTGAAGGTGTATTGTTACTTGAGTCCATTTTGCTAAACAGAAACCGCACCCTACTTTATTTATTTTCTCATTTGTATCTAGAAGTTTAACTCTTTCTTCTGTCATAACTTTATATTAAGTATTTTTGCCCATGGTGTTAGTTTCTCTTCACTAACTAGTTCATATTTTACTTGCTTTATACCGTCGGATTTATAATCCCAGGTTCCTTTTTGCATTTCTAAAACATATCTTCTTTCATTTTTCGCAGTAGTTTCTCCTTTTGCCCATTTACCGTTGACTAAACCTTCATCTTCGTGAGGTAAACAAGTAAATCTAGCAATACGTCTGTAAGGAATAATGGAGTTAGGTACTTTAACTGTATCAGTAACCTCTTTTATGTCATATTTTATCAAGGAATCTATGTTAAACTTATAAATAAGTCCTTCTGTAGAATATTCTTTATGTATATTTTTAACTTCTTCTGTGTTTAATGCTCTATCCCATATCTTTATATCAGCTATTGCCCCTTTGAAAAACTTACTTGGGTCATGTTCACTAACAGAAGGTGTTGTACCTAAGTATATTTTTTTATTACCGTATTTTTTCAACTTGCCATTATATTTCCATGGCGATTCACTACCGTGGCCTGCTTTACTATCTACTTCAGTACCATTTAGATAAAAATGAGAAAGATTAGTAGACTGATCTATTACAACTGTCACCCAACTCCACTGTCCGTCGTATCTTTTTAACCACATATAGTTATGTTGATTGAAACTATTCCAATACTGTAGTGATAAAGCTCTAGAGTTATTAAAAGATATACCGTAATCATATCCAGGTATACGTAGTATAGGAAACTCTACATAACCTGTATCTTTTGAACCTATTAAATGTACTGGAATCTTGTTTGGCTGTTGATAAGCTCTAGTAAGTATAGATATAGTATGGGATTTAGAAGTAAGATCTTTATACTTTCTGTTATTAGGAATCATTGCCCATGATTTTTCTCCGTCAAACTCTAAATACTTCTTTTTCTTAAAAGGTACATTAAGGTAACTATCGTCAGTATACCCTTCTAAATGACATCTCCAAAATAAATCATCATCTTCCATTCCCCAATCCCAGTAATCATTAGAGTAACCGTTAGTAGCTTCTACTTGTTCTTTAGAAAACAACACAGCACCACCAAAATATTCGTGATATTTTAAAGTATAGTCCATTTGTGATATTCTAGTTGCAAGATGTATAGGATTATCTTTAGGAAAAGAATAATCAGCTCCTTCTTCTGGAATCATATCTATATCATGCCATACTATGTAATCACAACCGTCTTCAAAAGCATGTTTAGCGGCAATATTCTTAGTTGCTCCCCTATTAAACAGTTTATCATCTACTTGATGAGCAAAGTACATTTGAAACTCTATACCTTGTTCCTTAAGATGTTTACCAACCCTTGGTACAAACATATTTAAATGTTCTTCTCTATTTCTATAGGGTACACACACTCCTAACTTCATAATATTATTTTTAAATGATGATAGTTACCTGTTGAGGAACTATCAACTTTAGTTCTTTTAAGTTTAGACAAACCATCTTTAGTAAAACCAGAACGATTTTCATAAAACTTATCTAAATATCTCAGTTGATTAACTCTACTTGCCCAGTTAACCCAATATCCATCTTTATATCCATTTTCTTTATGCTCTAATACCTTAAAAGTACCGTCTCTTCTTAAAGGATAGTTTTTTATTAGTTCGTTAGTCTTAGGAATATAAACTTGTTTACAGTTATTAATATACCCATCATTCTTACCCTTAAGGTCGTATAGTATATTACCATTAACGTTCAACATTTCATAGTAACTACTAAGGTGTTCTGATGCATTAGTGTTGAAAAGGTTTAAACTATCTGATTTAGTTAAGTCTTTAAGATCACTATAACGTAAACTTTTATTAAAAGTAGCAAATCTATCAATAGTTCCTTTAAACCAATTATTCTTCTCTTCTCTATCAGGATCACCTACACCAAGGTATATGTATTGCTGTTTATGAAGAGGTATTAACTTATCAAAAAATGCACGGTCTATATATTCACCGTTAATGTATAGACTTACTTCAGGAGTCTTAGTTTTTACTTTAACTGCTACTGCAACATTAAAATGACCACGAGGAGTTAGCTTATGATTAATAGACACAGAGTCTAGATTTTTTTTCCAAAACTGAAATATAATATCAAAGAAGGAATCAACTGTTAAAGTAGTATCAAAACCAGGGATACTAAAAATAGAGTTATTATCTGTTATGTTCTCTGGGTTTCTATTAATAGAATCAAATCTAAAAGAAGTAAAAATAGTAAAATCTCTAGAAGATCTTAAAGTATTAGGTATAGCTACAAAACTA
>Ga0181400_1000592_pt1 | contig 15555 bp, 20 predicted proteins | sample 23SPOviralmetaG_FD_130129 | JGI IMG/M metagenome (GOLD analysis project Ga0181400, IMG submission 130129) | Marine viral communities from the oligotrophic San Pedro Time Series (SPOT) site, San Pedro Channel, CA, USA - 23 SPOT_SRF_2011-06-22 | ecosystem: Environmental > Aquatic > Marine > Strait...
TGTGTAATGCAGTCAAGGTGGTCAAGTCGGGCGGTTACATCCTCGGTGATGACTACAAGTGGGCATTCCAGAAGTATGGTAAGGATGGCGTGACAGAAGCAGTTGATAAATTCCGTACAGTGTATAATATGAATCCCCAGCAAGAAGGCATGGGCAGTCAATTTAGTATACAGGTTCCCTGATGAAAGCATACGCGATTGTAATGAACGATAATCGAGACTCTATGGCGGGGTATGGCACCCTGCAACAGAGCATTGACGAAACGGGTTCAAACATAGAACTTCTTCCGTTCATCGCAACGCAACCACATACAATCGGAGAAGCAGTCAAAGAGGTGTTTCCCAAAGGCAATATTAAGTGGACATGGTCCAACAATCCGGAAGAAGATCGACTTGATCTGCGTTCTGGTTTATTCAAAAGACACTATCAAGCAGTCGACCAGAACAGGGTCGTTGCTTGTGCCTTGAGTCACTTTCGACTCTGGAAGATGTGCTCATCTGGTGATGAACCAATTATGGTTCTCGAGCACGACGCGCGATTTGTCCGCAAGTTCAGTTTATCTGACTTTGTGGGTAGATGGGGAGCAGTTGGGTTGAATGACCCGCGAGGTAACACTCGAAAAGGAATGAAGTTCCATGATTTAGTCGTATCGTGTGGGGAAGGCATACACCGAGTACCCTCCATCGACGAACCTACTGACCAACCTCTCCCTATGGGTCTTGCTGGGAACAGCGCCTATATAATAAAACCAGAGTTCGCAAAGAGTCTTCTTGAAGAGATGGAAACCCTCGGAATGTGGCCAAATGATGCAATCATGTGTCGCCAGTTATTCCCGAGTCTAAAGGTTGTCTACCCATACTACACTGACGTTGTGAAGAGAGGGTCGACAACAACAGGAATTTGATTATGAAAGGTTATGTGATTACGATACAAAGTATGCCGCAGTCAGTACAAGCAGCAGAACGATGTATCAAGTCAGCAGCAAGAAATGACGTCGAAGTAGAAATGTTCGCCGCAACCACACCTGCTGATAATCCCGCAAAATATCTCGAAGAACGAGGCGTCCCCACTGAAGGATTCCGTGAGGTGTACTCACGTTTCGATAACTGCGTGGCAGCATTCACCTCGCACTATCGTTTATGGGAGAAGGCATATAATGAGAAAGAAACCCTACTTGTCCTTGAGCACGATGCGTATTTCGTTGATCAAATCCCGAACGTCCCTTTTGCTGATATCCTGTCTTTGGGTCACCCCTCCTATGGATCCTGGAAGACCCCACCCAACTTGGGCAAGAACGCACTCGTGTCCAAGCAGTATCTTCCAGGTGCCCACGCTTATGCTGTGACGCCACAGGGAGCAAAGAAGTTGCTCGAGGCAGCACCCCATTGCGCTGGACCTACAGACATTTTCATAAGTAATAAGAATTTCAATTGTGTCGAGGAGTACTATCCATGGCCAGTTGAAGCAAAGGACTCGTTTTCTACGATTCAATCTGACCGAGGAATCTCGGCAAAGCATCAGTACCAGAAACTCGGTGACCGTTATGAATTGTTGGGGGTGAAGTGATGATCTTTCTTACAGGGTGCGACGAGAAAACAGAGTGGCAATTACCTTGGTTTGTCAGCAATTATAAGGCACACACAGACCTTCCTCTCGTAATCGCAAACTTCGGTATGTCCGAGGTAATGCGTGACTGGGCAACGTGCCAAGCACAAGTATTTGATTGCGAATCGCGCGGTTGGTTCACGAAAGTTGAAGCAATGATTCGAATGAGATCTATGTTTGGAGAGAAGAAGTTCTGTTGGGTAGATACAGACTGCCAAATCTGTTCTGAACCTTCTGGTATTTTTTCTTATGTACAACCCGAAAAACTTACGATGATAGTCGACCACCCTTGGACTACTCGTCGTGGTGATATGGGTCAATGGTATAATTCTGGTGTTGTGGCATATGAGGGAACACCCAATGTTCTGCTCAACTGGCATAAAGAATGTCGTCAGGGTGTCCACCGTGGTGACCAAGAGGCACTCTATTCTTGGTTGGGTGGAGACTTCATGAAGGTCGCATCTTACATATCAGAAGCGCCACACCGTTATAATACTTTGCGAATAGACCTGATAGATAAAACTGCACCAAAGAATCCGATTATAATGCATTGGACTGGTCAAAAGGGCAATGAAGAGATTAGGAATCAAATGAAATGACAAGAAAGGTCCACGTACTTGGTAATGGCGACATGTCGCATATGATGCCCGAGGGTGTCCGAAATAAAACTGCGCGCGACGGTAAACTTGTTGCTTGTAATGCTCCACCGTTTGCAATAAAAGACCCTTGGTGCACGACGATCGTCGACTTCAAGATGTGCGGTGCGTTGACCGAAGGTTCGATCAACCTCGACGCATTCATGTGGGTGATGGGTAATCGACCTCGACTCTGGATGGACAAGAACCCCAACTTCTACATGAAGCATGCTCATCACATTCGAGAGTTCTATACGACTGTGCCTAAATACTGCGGTAAAAGTCAGAATGAGGCAGCGACCGCATTTAACTGCGGTCATATGGCGACTCACTACTCTGCCAATAAATTGAAACCCGACGAGATTCACATGTATGGTTTCGACTCAATCTTTGACCACAATATGCGGTCATACACTGACGTTGTCCTCAACTCTGATAGGAGCAACACCAACAACTACCGCCTGTTGGACGTCTGGCGTCCCATATGGAATCACCTATTTAATGAGTTCTCTGACATCACTTTCGTCTTACATCATAAGCATCCCAACCCTAAAATCAAGACTCCTAAGAACGTGGAGTTCTTTACAGGATCGTAAGTTATTGATTTCCTTCACTTTTCTAAAACTTGTCTTTGTACATCAAATATGAGATAATATGTCCTCATTAATAGAAATGTGAAGAGAAATACAATGAATCAGATAATCGACCTTATTAAACCTTTCATCAAACTCGCCATCGGCGCTGCAAGCGTGTATGTCGCCGTCATGGGGTTGTTATGGGGTAGTATGTTTTTTCTAGAAAGTTATGATGACACGCCCTGTGAGGTCACTGTGTATGATGTTGTTCTGGTTGATTTGCATCCTTATGCTGAACCTGGAACCCACGACGCCGAGCGCAGAGATGAGATGTATGCTTGGTTGATGAAGCGTGGATTCGCCGAACACCTTGACGTCTACTATGCTGCTTTGGATAACAATGAAGAGGTATGGGATCGCGTCGAACAGATAGAGAATGCGACCACCCTTTCCGACCGCACAAAGGAAGAGAAGGTGCAAGAAGCGTTGTGGGACAATGTTCGGGCAGCAGAGCAGGCGTTCCGAGACAGCGTGGAAAATAGCGGTCTCCAGATCGAAGAAATGGAGTGGTGTGTTGTGAGTGCTCGAGAGGCAGCACTTTAAGTTGTTGACTTTTGATTCTCGTTCAGTAGAATATATCTTATAGGTTGAGGAAAGACAAATGGCAAATCATGTATCTGGTTACATAGTACTCGAAAACGTATCTGAGGCAGGTCAAAAAGTCTGGAACGAATTCGTTATCGACACTGTTGCGAAACATATGGAAAATTATGAGACTCATCTGGGTCACTTCTTATTTGAAGAGAAAGAAGGTGAATTCGTCGACTGGGACTTCAACAAGATGTGCGATGAGATTGGCGCCAAATGGGCATACGCCACTGATTACGATGAGGGCGGTCTTGCGTTCTATTCAGCGTGGTCTCCCGTTGAAGGATTTTGTGAGTTGATAGCGAGCAAGATCGGTGAGGTCTGTAAAGACTTCCGACTCGTAATGACATACGAAGACGAGATGCCAAACTTTGTTGGTGTAAGTATATTCGACCACACTGGGTTGGACGAAGATTTTATGCTCGAACATGAAGAACTTCTGCAAATGCTTCTCGCCGAAGACTCCGAATTAAACGAGATGTACGACCACGACGAATGTGAGTGGAAAGAAGGTATGGAGGATGAAGCATGGGAAATCCTCTCAGAAATCCAGCACGACTTCGTCAATGATTGGCAATCGAAGGTTGCCTACGGGAATTGATATGGCACTTGCAAAGAACAAACTACCCACGAAAGAACTCATTTTGAAGCATATGAAGAATGGTATTGTCCAACTCAGTTTGGGCGAAGACCTCGATGATTATTCTTTGATTCGGGGCACTATTCCAGATCAACTCGCAAAGGTGGGTTCCGCTAATCCATACGGCGCACCTGATACAGAGTTTACTGCGTTTAATATTACGAAGAATAAGTGGGTGACTTTCCAGATTGAAGATCTGGTAGAGTACAAGGGAAGGGTGAAGCGATATGTCGGATGAAATGGACCACCTGTTGACTCCTGCGCAGAAACGCGCAAAAACTCTCGAAGCGAAGAAGCGGAAGGCGTTGGAGCAGATGGGAGTTGAACCGAGGAAGAAGACCAAGGTGAAGCGCAAGCGTAAACCTATGAGCGAGGAGCAACGTGCTGCAGCAGTCGAGAGACTTGCAAAGGCAAGAGCAGCAAGAGCGCCAGCGAAGCAATCTAATGTCCATCCTCGTGTGCAGGAACTTCCCGAAGATCACCCTTTGAGTTATGATAATACAAAGGCGATACTCAAAGATTGGAAAGATAAACTGTCGAGCATTCGAAGTCAAAGAGAATCTAAAGACAGCAAGCAGCGTATGGAATACCAGATCGCCCAGAACTATGTAAAGAATCTGGGTGTCTGGATCAAAGACGGTGTTTGGTTAGACAACAAGTATGGCGATAAGAGACAGCACACAATGTCGTATGTTTGTTACGCCCCATCATTCAAAGAAGATGGTACAATAGATCGTGTCCAAGGAACATACTACCCTGACATTGGAGAAGTGTGGACCGAAGAACTAAAGAAGGAGTATAGCGATGGATGAGAAATATCTCGGTCTCCCCCAAGAGACATTAAACCAACTAATCAACTATTTGCTCGGGCGACCATATCGAGAAGTCTCCGAACTTCTTAAGGCAGTTGAATCTCAGGTGGTTACCATACAAGGTAAAGTAAGCACAATGGAGGCAGTCGATAGTGAAAGAGAAGAAGACAACGGAAGCGAGTGATGAACCTGAGTTCATGACCAAACCAAAGTTTCGCAAACTTGTTGATAACACCGTGCGCCGCCTCAACATGAGTTATATGGATGCGGTCATTCACGTTTGTGAAGAGAATGGTATCGAACTTGAAGACGTCAAGCGATATGTGAATGTCGTTCTGAAGCAGAAAATTGAAGCAGAAGCATCTAAACTAAACTTCTTGGAGAAGCATGCGCAACTTCCACTGGAATGATTATTTGGTCAGAGACTTTGTTGTTGATGCAGAGATGCAACAGCACCTTTGGTCGAGTTACCAACATGCTCGCGAGAATAATCGCTTCGAGCGAGCGAGTGTCACAGGTCCAAGAAAATATAGTGAGGTGCGATACTGTGATAACGCTCCGTTGCATTACAAACAAGACGCTAAACTTTTCGACTTGTCTTGCAATCTAAAGGAACTGGCAGATGAGTTATGTACTAACTTACCCGATGATCTTTGGTTCGCACAGTACGAGTTTGTGAAATATGAAGGAGACGGGCAGACATTTGGACCCCACCGAGACGATGATGTATTATCAGGCGGTCACAACCGATTACTTACCAGCGTGACTATGGTTGAGCGAACAGACGATATGAAGGGAGGTCACTTGTATATTTGGCCAACCAACATTCCGGATGAAATGCCCAATGTGCCAAGATACACTATCGACCTTGAACCGTGGGAAACAGTTATCTTCCCTGCTTACTTCATGCACGAGGCGAGTCCAGTGCTGCAAGGTACTAGGTCTATCCTCATTAGTTGGGCACAATATGGTGCTTGACTTTTCATTCTACATCAGTAGAATTATAAATATGGTTGTTCCGCTGATACAGGAACACCATACTAAACCATACTTCAGTCATACAAAGGAAACATAATATGGATATTTCATCTCTAAAAAGTCGTCGATACGACATCAACAAATTAGTTGCCGCAGCACAAGAAGGCAACGGTTCTGATAATAAGCGTCAAGAAAACGAGAACCTGTGGAAACCAACTGTTGATAAAGCAGGTAATGGTTACGCAGTCATTCGATTCCTCCCTGCAGAAGCAGAAGTCCCATGGGTACGTTACTGGGATCACGGTTTCAAAGGTCCAACTGGTAAGTGGTACATCGAGAAGTCTCTGACCTCACTGGGTCAGCAGGATCCCCTTGGTGAGTATAACTCCAAGTTGTGTAACTCTGGCAACGAAGAAGACCGAGATCAAGTCCGAAAGCAGAAGCGTAGACTTCACTATGTGACAAACATCATGGTCGTCTCTGATCCCTCTGCCCCTGAGAACGAAGGCAAAGTCTTCATGTATCAGTTCGGTAAGAAGATCTTTGATAAGATTCAAGACCTTATGCAACCACAGTTCCCTGGTGAGACTCCTGTCGACCCATTCGATTTGTGGGGCGGTGCTGACTTTCAACTCAAGATTCGTCAGGTTGAGGGATACCGAAACTACGACCGATCTGAGTTCAAGGGTCCAGAACCTCTGCTGGATGGTGACGAAGTTCAACTACAAGCATTGTTGAATCAGTTACATGACATCAATTCGTTTGTTGATCCCGCAAACTATAAGTCGTTTGAGCAACTCCAGACCAAACTCTTTGAGGTATTGGGCGAGACCGCTCCGCGCACAGTGAAAGAAGAGGTCGCAGTTGATACGGTTGCTGCCCCCGCACCTGCTCCTGTTGCTGCAGCACCTGAAGTGGCAGTATCTGCTGCTGCGACTGCTGAAGCATCTGACGAGGATGGGGATGATGATGCATTCTCATACTTCCAGAAGTTGGCGAACGCCGACTAACTGATTATGCTGGGAACAATTGGGCGCTTCGGCGTCCTTTTTTGTGTCTGAAAGGTTTATAAATAAATGCCATGGAACCCAGTATATTCAAACAAATGGCAGCAGAGATGGAGCAGAATGGTCTTTCTGCTAACACAAAGGCATCTCAAGAATGGTTCCTCGAGAAAGTCGAGGAGATGGCAGACATGAAGACGTCTCGCCAACAGTTGAAGCAGCACTACCCAATCGCCAAAAGGCAGATTATTGGGCAGATGTTCATGTTCTTCTATAGTCCACTAACGAAGAATCAACTGCCATACTATGACAGATTTCCTCTGATCATATTACTGGAAGCACAAAAAGAAACTTTTATGGGGTTGAATCTTCATTACTTGCCCATTGACCTGAGGCAAGAACTATACTACAGATTGTTGCCTAGAGCAACCACGACCGAGTTCAATAACTTCACGAGGTTGAGGATTGATTACAGTTTCTTGAAGAGTAGGAGATCCTTGAAGGCATTTAAACCCTGTGTCAAAAGATATAGATATGACCAGATGATCGGCAAAATGGCAAATGTCCCAGCAAACGAATGGGAACTTACCATCCACCTTCCCCTTGCGCTTTTCCGAAAGGCGAGTCAGGAACGCGTGTATAAAGATAGTCGCTTAATCGCGAGGAGAATCAATTGACATTTAAAACAGACGACCTGCGCGCATTAATTGACGCGGAAAACGGAGTTGCTTCTGCATCGCGATGGAGGGTCATTCTGCCTAAAATAACTGGAGATGTTAAACCTAGCGGTGGAACGGTAAGAACCCAATTCGAACCCAAAGATTTGAACCTTGTGTGCACAGCAGTAAGACTTCCTGGAATTGATGTTGTGGTTGTTGACCGAAACATCGGTATGGTGCCACAGAAAGTCGCTGTCGGTAAGACCGTCAACCCAGTCAGTCTAACCTTTTATCTGACGAATAAATACACCGCCAGAAAGTATTGGCAAGAATGGATGGAAACTATAGTCGGGTCAGGCGTACCATATACAGCAGGATTCTTGCAAGAATATGGAAAGCAGGTGAAGATCCAGCAGATGGACACAAATGGTGATGTGGTGTACACAGTCAAGTTAGAGGAAGCATATCCAATCAACCTGAGTGAAATTGAATTGAATAATGCAGCTGCGACAGCAGCAGCAGAGTTCACCGTGACTCTGCAATACACAAATTATACAGCATCGTAACAATGAAGGATTAATATCATGGCACTACCAAAAATTAATGAACACCTAAACTTTACAATGACAATCCCTTCCTTGGGAAAAGCAATAAAGTTTCGACCATACCTCGTCCAAGAAGAAAAAATCTTACTACAAGCATTCGAGTCGAAGGATACGGAAACCTGCCTACGAGCAATGACCGACACTCTTGAAGCGACCATTGACCCTCGCGAAAAGATCAACGTCAGCGCACTTGCTACCTTTGATGTAGAATACATGTTCACACAAGTTCGCGCAAAGTCGGTCGGAGAGACCTCGACTATTCTAATCAACTGCAAGAAGTGCAATGAGCAGAATGAGTACCAGATCGATCTTGATGAGTTAGAAGTTGCTGTGCCTCTCGAGATGACAACTATCGAGATTACTGATAACATTAGGGTTGAAATGCGTTATCCTTCATATGATATTATGATGGCGCAAGAAAAGGAAGAAGGTGATGAGTTCTCAAAGGCACTTGAAATAGTCGCCAATTGTATGGTCGCGATTCATACTGGAAACGAAAGAATCGATTGCGCGGGAGAAGAAAGGGCAGAGTTGCTCGAGTTTATCTCTTCAATGACCACCGCCCAGTTGCAAACACTAACATCCTTTATTGAGGATATGCCAGCACTAAAGCATGATGTTGAGTTTATGTGCCAGCATTGCACAGAGAAGAACGAACTTCAGTTGAAAGGTCTATCTGATTTTTTCTAATATGCCTTTCTCATGATAATCTTGTAAACCATTACAAGACAAACTTTGCTCTGATGCAGCACCACAAATACGCCTTGTCAGAGTTAGAAAAGATGTTACCGTGGGAAAGGCAAGTCTATGTGACCCTCCTAATTGAGCATATTAAGGAGGAGAAAGAAAGAATAGAAATGGCAAAGCAGCAGCAGAGATAGCATATAAATACATCAAAATAATAAGAGTTCCAGTGATGGCAGAAGCAACCATTCAAGGTGTTGTAAACGAACTACAAGACGTCAACCAATTGTTGAGCGCACCTGACAACCCATTGTTGGCACCTCTGATTGAGATTAAAGGAATCTCTGAACAGATTAGTGCTCAACTTGGCATGTTGCTCCAAGATCCTGATATGCAAAAGTCTCTGCAGAAGATGTCAGACAATATTGTTCAGGGGGTTGCAGACGCGGTGCAGCGGTTGACTGACTCCAACGAAGCAGAAGCACTTCAACAGAATAGAGATGAAGCAGGACAAACTACTCCTTCGCCATCAGGTAAGGATGGAAAACCAAAAAGCACTTTCGGAAAGGCATTAAAACTTGGAAGAGAAGAAGACTTGGGGGATATGTTTGGATTCAAAAAAATTCAGCAAAACATAGGTAATAAACTCGGCAACTTGCTCCAACTTTGGGACGGGATTACGAGAGGGTTTAATAAGACTATGGACTTCCTCGGTTCTGGTTTTTCCAAAATGGGTAGGATGGTAAAGGGACTGAAATCTCAAGCAAGGGATTTGCAACGAGGGATGGTCATCTTGGGCGGTGCTGTGAGACAAATTCTCCGCAATATGTCAAAAACTATCGGAGACCTTGGAAAAGATATGGCGAAAAGGGCAGCGAGTATGTTTGCTGGACCTTTGGGCAAGGTGATGAAGGTCATTAAGAAGGGTCTGACGGTACTCAGAGTCGCTATGGTCAGTCTCTTCACTGGTGTCGCTTCAGCAATTAGCGGATTGGTCTCAACCCTCACCGCTGCTCTCACGCCATTATTAGGAGCACTGGCACCGTTCATTGCTATAGCAGCAGTTGTTGCTGCTGGTGTCACTGCCCTTGTACTGGGTATCAAGAACATGGTCGCAGACTTCCAAGGACAAGAAGGCGGTTTGTTCGATAAGATACTCGCTGGTCTCCTTGGTTTCTTCGACGGGTTCATGAAGATTCTTACTATTCCCATCGACTGGTTAATAGACCTCACTGCCAAGGTTTTAGAATTCTTTGGATTCGATGGGGCAGCAAAGGTTCTTGAAGATTTCTCGCTCACCCAACTTGTTGATGACATGACTGATGGTATTCTCGATTTCCTCTTAATGATAAAGGAGGGCATTGTCGGGTTCGCTAAAGATGCATGGAATGGTATAAAGAGTTTCTTCGGATTCGGAGACGATGAAGATAATGTCGACAGCAAAGAACTCGAGAAAGTTAAAAAGGTAACTGATGACGAGAGACAGTTGCTTGAACAAATCGTCGAACAACGAGAAGACGGTAAGAGAAGGATGATGGAGCAGGGGTTCAGTGAAGAGGAAGCAACTGCGCGAGCAGAATCTGGTTTCTTTGATCCTGCAAAAACTCGAAGTGCGAGCAAAGGTATCTCTACAAAAGAAATGAAAGAGACTATCGCTGCAAATCCTGCCGAGAAGAAATACCGATATGATGTTACCGATCCAGTAACAGGCGAGTTGATTGACTCTGCTGGTAGTCCAGAAGAAGCAGCAAGGATCGCCATGGAAACTGGTGGTAAGATGGAAAACCCTGTTGAAAGAAAGGGAAACGATAAGGCATTCCAAGCAAGTGCTGCTGCCAAGGCGACTCAGGTTCTTGGCAGACCAGTTACGCAAAGCAAGCACCCAGAAGGTGGACACAAAACAGGAACACTTAAAACCAGAAAGAGTCCAACTTCTGGACCTCTTTCATCTCCTGCAAGTAGATCAATCGGTTCTGCTGACAAACGTGGAATGACCATTCCATCAAGCACATCTACCAATCAAGTTAAAATTGGCGGGATCGTGGTACAGGAAAATGGTAAACCTACCAAGTTGACTGAAAAAGAAGCAGCAAGGGTAGAAGCAATCAACCAAGTGCGAGTTGCTCAGGGCAACGTTGCGTACGACCTATCTCAGAATGAAATTGTTTCCAGTCCAACTGTTTCTGGTGGAAGTAACACAATGGTCAGTCAAAGCAATGAATTGGATTCGAGAACTAATGACCTGAGTAGAACAAAGAATGAGAACAATTCTTCTGGTGGGTCTCCCGTCGCAGTTGTGGATAACTCTTCTCAGCAGTCAGTCGTCAATAACAATTCGACTTCGGGAGTCAATCCAGGTCCGTTCGATAAGAGCGACAGAACTCACAAACGTGGTGCGTATAGAGGAGCAAGAATCTAACCCTTCTTCTTCTTTCTATAAGGCGCAAGAGGTTTTAGTTTCTTCAACTTCCCAGGTGGCTTCTTAAGAATTCCCTGCGCCTTCAACTCGTCCTCGGTCCAAATAACAAACTTGTATCCGTTATCCTTTGCGACTGCCTCTGCTGCTTCCCACTTATTTTTATTCTTAATGTAGGTGAACGCCTCGTTGAGCGCACGTTTGGACTTGGGGTTCTTGACCTTGGGTGGTTGAGTTTGCTTCTTTGGTTTGACCTCGATTAGTGTGACACCACCACCCTTCCACTTAACCCAGAAGTCTACATAATATGTGTGGTATCGTTTATCAACATCATAGAAATAGCGAACCGTGAAGTCCTCACTATTCCACTTTTCGACAGAAGTATTTTCGTCCAGGTACAGCATAACATCTCGTTCCCAACCACTACGATAGACCACATCATCTGCGTTCCCGTTGTACTTGTCACGGTTCTTGACTTTGTACTTGCCTTTATAAGTGTTCGACATTGAGTATAAATAAAACCAAAGATAAACCTATTTAGTGAGATAAAGAATGGCACTTGTATTTCCCGAAAACCGAAACATGTATGAGGGGGTCATCAACTTCACAGTTGTGAAAGGAGGGGAATCCGATTCAACTCAAGACCGCCCAGCAGGTACTTGCACTTTGTATATGCCAGTCGGTCTACAAATTGCCGATAAGGTCGAATACGAGAATGCTCAACTTGGTGCTATCGGAGCAGCAATGGGTAATGCAGCAGACCCCAACGCAGCAGCAAGCGAGGGTAATCTCGCTGACACAGCAAAACAGTTAGTCTCTCAGGCAGTGTCGAAGTTCAGTGACCGAGCGGGAGCAGCAGCAAGAGCAAGATCTCTGACCGCACCAAACCCCAACACTCGTGCATTATTCAAGCAGGTTTCGCTACGCCAGTTTCAGTTCACCTTCAAACTGATACCGACGAGTGTGTCAGAAGCGACAAGTGTCCCAGAGATCATCAAGTATTTTCGTACAGAGATGTACCCTGAGAATCTCACTTATGGTGACCTCGCTCTGGGTTATAAATTCCCCAATAAATTCAAGATAGAATTTCAAACGGGAGGAAGCAATATCGTCACAAGAATTTCTGACTGCTATCTTGAAGCATTTCAAACAAACTACAACCCTTCTAATGCTGCTTTCTTGCAGAGTGGGGGTAGTGGTTCTGCGCATTTCTCTGAAACTGATATTTCCTTGACCTTTATGGAAGCAAGAACCCTCAGTAAAACAGATATACAACAGGGATTCTGATATGCCAACTAATTTCTTTCAAGAGTTTCCCAAAGTCGACTACAAATTTGGCGACAACGAGCAATTCGTTCGTTGGCAAGACCTTAGTGTGTACATTGATGCATTCGATCAGATGCAAGAGTATGGTGCATTTTATATGGATTATCAGATCCCAAATTCAGAGAGACCCGATCAAGTTTCTATGAAGTTATATGACACAACTGACTATTACTGGACATTCTTCTTAATGAATGACCACTTAAGAGAACAGGGTTGGCCGCTATCAAATACAATGGTGTATTCTCAGGCACAAAGATATTATCCAAATATCTGTATCGTAACAAACGGCATTTTTATTAATCGCCCGACTGGATTGGTGCGCCCCCTTGGTGTCAGTCCCACCCTGACACCTGGAAACTATGTTAGGTTCAAAGCAGACAATTTAGTCGGTAAGATATTGAGGGTAGATTACGACCTCGGGATGTATCATGTAGAATGCGACAAGTTGCCCACTAAATCGAACCAGATGGTAAGCATTGGTAAGGATGAGGGAGAAGCATTATTCAACGGTGTGGAAGTTGAAGAACAATTCATCACTGAGATTGATGCAACCAATATTGTTAGAAGGTACAACCAATGGGATGCCCCACATCACTACGAGGATGCGGAAGGCAATTGGGTGTATCCAACCTATGATGCAGATGACCCCCACGTGATGGACCAGAATAGTGTTACCACTAGGCAATCAGTATCATATTATCAACGACTGATTGAAGAAAATGATATCGCAAGGGGCATTAAAGTTTTGAAGAAAGACACTGTCGAGCAAGTCGTCGATGAATTTAAGCAATTACTGAAGCAACCTAGAAACTGATATGGTACAATTAGCACAAGAATTTAAGATCACTGAGGCGACTATAACAGCGGATCGCCTTGGTGACGAAGGTTATGATATAAAGCAATACATCATGGAATTGTCTTGCTTTGAAGATCTCGACAAACCATATGTCACTGCGCAAATTGTTTTCATGGACGATATCGGTCTCATTCAACAAATAAAGATACTCGGTACTGAGAAGATAAAACTGACGGTAGCAACAGCAGAAAGAGATACTGTAGGTGATGTATCCTGGACGATGGAGTTTAACATCGTTTCGATACTCCAGCAAGAAAAGACAGCAGAACGAACAGAAGTCTACCATATCAACCTCATTTCTCCTCATGCATACCGTGATCAAAATATTAAGATCTCGAGGTCATACACTGGAAGACTCACAAAAATTTCAGAGGCAATTCTTATCAACCACCTTGGTGTTGAGGTAGATCGTTCTTATGGAGGAGATGACGTAGAGTCCCAAGATCCAGTTAGAATCATAACACCATATATTAGTCCTCTAGAGTCAGTACAATGGTTGATGGACCGTGCTACAACGGATATTGGTTGCCCATACTATGCATACCAAACTTTGTATGACCAGAAAGATGGGGTTGATAAGATACGTCTTGGTAATCTCGAAAAGATGATGAGTGCAAAGGCATTTAATGAAGAAAATCATATGCTCTTCTCGCAAGCACGCGGTATGTTGATCGCTGGAGAGTCTCAGGACAAACAAGACGTGATCGTGAAGCGTGTCCTTGTTGACAGCATTCAGGACACCCTGAAGTTGACTCAAGAAGGGGCACTCGGCGCCAACCTAATGTACATTGACACCTACACTTCACAGAAGTTTGACCGACACTTTGACGGGAAGAAACTTCTTGACAGACTTGCCTCTGTCGGTGTGCTGGGAGATGGTGGCGTAGAAGGTCAGAATGTTTACGACGTTGAGCAGAAGATTGAAGTAGAAGGTGAAGTGAAAACTCTACCTGAATGTGAGTCTAGATACATCAGCACAATATCGTCATATGGCACATACGGTTCGATCAACAGTTATGCCGACGATCAAGACCAGTTACAGGCAATGAATAAGATTCGAGCAAATGCGATCAAGAGTCTACTTAACAAGAATATGATTGAGGTGACGATTCCTGGCATCTCTTTCTTCAAATCTAAGGGAGCAGGAGGCGCTTCATTGCCTTCAGTCGGTGACGTTATCTGGATTGACTTCCTTCAGTCTGCCACCGACGACGCCAAAGACGGTTTCTTGAATCAAGAACTGTCTGGTCTCTACTTGATACATAAGTGTAGAAATTTTTATCGTAACACGGTCCACGAAGTTATCATGTTTGTAACGAAACTTGCTAAGAATCCGAAACCAGAGAATGCTTTGAAATGAGAACTTATAACACAGAATTCTACGGTGATGACGTCCGTTGGTTTGTTGCAAACGTGATTGATGCCACCCCACCTCACGGATATGAGGGTCGGGTCAGGATTCGTATTCATGGGATTCATAGTGGCGATGTTAACCAGATTCCCCAGAAGGACTTGCCTTGGGCACAAGTGATGCTACCAACTGATACATACGGCGTTTCTGGTCTAGGTAAGATACCTCACCTTCAGGCAGGTGCTATTGTATTCGGTATGTTCCTCGATGGCATTAACTCTCAGGTTCCGATTGTAATGGGTTCTCTGCCTCATATCGAGTATCCGACTTCGGTGCAGGCACAATTCAGGCAAGACCCTGCAACTAATCCTTTCGCGTATTACTTCCAGCAATCAAATGCTCAGTTGGAAGATCCCATATTCGAAACATCGGCAATACCTGCAGCAGATGTTGCGCGATATTTTATCGACAATGGGTTCAACGCAAAGCAAGCGTCTTCTATTACTGGTGTTTTGGACACGATTAGTGGACTCAATCCCACGCAAGACGGTAACGGTTTTGGTATTGCGGGTTGGCCAAAAGACAGCGCAAGGTATGCAAGATTCCATTCATACATAAAACGACTCGCCCCGACAAAGACCGCAAAAGATTTCGACGGGCAACTGTTGTATGTTCTACACGAGTTACAAACAACTAATTCCACTGCACTCTCTAAGATACTTCGTGCACGCGAGATCGAGGGCAACTTATATGGCGAGAAA
>Ga0181400_1000593_pt1 | contig 15549 bp, 8 predicted proteins | sample 23SPOviralmetaG_FD_130129 | JGI IMG/M metagenome (GOLD analysis project Ga0181400, IMG submission 130129) | Marine viral communities from the oligotrophic San Pedro Time Series (SPOT) site, San Pedro Channel, CA, USA - 23 SPOT_SRF_2011-06-22 | ecosystem: Environmental > Aquatic > Marine > Strait...
TCTTCAGGTACTTCAGGTTCTTCAGGTACTTCAGGTACTTCGGGTTCATCAGGTACATCAGGTGTTGATGGTGCATTAACTGTAAATGGAGCCACAAACAATGGTATTCTTACTTATATTTCTGCTAATGGTGAAGTACAGGTAGAAAGCTGTTTTCTATTTGATACTACATTTAGAACATTAAATTCAGGGGATGGTAATCTACCCCAGGGTATGAACAGTAGTACATTAGGGGGTCAGGATAACGATGTTATCAGTTGTGCCAACCACTCAGTTATAGCTGGTGGGGTTAATAATACAATTCAATCTTATAATCAATCTTCATTTATAGGAGCAGGTGTAAGTAATGTAATAGAAAAAATAGGAATAGGAGGAGGAAACTTCCCAGCAATATACAATGCTATAGTTGCTGGTACTAGTAATAGAATATCAAATGGTGCTGTAAGATCTTTTATAGGTGCTGGAGAATGTAATATAATTTCAGGATCTGGTAGTTTTATAGGTGCTGGTTTTAACAATTTTATTGATGGTCAACATTCATCAATATTAGGAGGCAGCAATAATAGAATTACAGGTGATTTTTCATTAGCGGGTGGAGAGTTTTCATTATCAACCGCAAACCAAGCATTTGCCTATGGGTATAATGTAACAGCTTCAGCAGGAGCTTCAACTTCATTTGGTGCAGTTAATGAAGCCTCAGGTTTAAATTCATTTGCAGCAGGTGGAGTAAATAATAAGGTACGTTCATGTAATGGGTTAGTTTCTGGTCTTACTAACGAAATGTGTAGTGGAGCTAAATCATCAATCCTATCAGGAGAATTAAATACAGTTACATCACCTTTTGGATTAGTAGTAGGAAATGCTAATAATGTATTAGGAGGTAGTGCTGTAGATGTTAGAGGAGGTAATATTGTAGGGGGTTGTAGTAATACTGTAGGTGGTACTTACACGCAAGGTAACCTTGTAATGGGTAATTCAAACATTGTAGGAAATTCTACTACCAGCGTAAGTAGTGGTGGTGTTTTTGGAGGAGGAAATAAACTTTACGCAAATGGAACAGTTATAATTGGAGAAAACAACTGTACAATAACTGGACAAAACCAATACGGTCATCAAAGTTTAATAGTAGGATGTGAAAACCAAAACCATTTTGGAGAAGCATCTATAGTAGGTGGTTTTGCATCTGATGGGTATGGTAGAAGTAGTATAGCTTTTGGTTTAGGTGCAACAACAGCCCAAGGATGCCAACAATATGCTTTTGGACAGGGAACAACAAATCCTAATAATGGTACAACCGCTAACATTGATAACCAATTTGTTATAGGAAAATATAATATTTGGAATATAACGGATTGCCACTTATTTGCAGTTGGTAATGGAGATGCAGATGGATCAAGATCTAATGCTTTTAATGTTAGTTTAAATGGAAGAGTAGGAGTTGGAAAATATAACCCTGCATATACATTTGATGTTACAGGTACTGGTAGATTTACTGGAGATGTTAGAGCAAATGATTTTATTACAACCTCAGATAAAAGATTAAAGTCTAATATTAAAGAAATTAGTAACGGTTTAGGTATCATTAAACAATTTACTGCTTATGAATATGAAAAATCAGGTAAACAAGATGCAGGTTTTATAGCCCAAGAGGTAGCAGAATCTATACCTTATGCTGTATCTACAGATAGTGATGGTAATCTAAATATGTCTGATAGACCCGTATTAGCTCACATGCATAAAGCAATACTTGAACTAGAAAAACGTATTGAAGCAATAGAAAATAAACTAACATAAAATAACCGTATCATGGGAGTACCTACTGAAGGATCATATAAAATGTTTGATACGGGATCCAATGCGAGCCCTATTACTAGCTCCATAAAGGGGGCACAAAAACATAAAGCTTCTGATCCTGTAGATGGAAATACTAATTTTACCCATAATATAACAGACGCTCAAATCCCATATTTTGATCCTCAATATGCAGGTGATATAAATTCTTTATCTGATATTACGGGTTCAATCCAATTTAGAGGGTACCCACAAGAAGTATCATGTTATACTTGTAGTTTTGAAGAAATAGGTGATCCTAATAATAGAACAATTATAGTATCAGCATCAGCTTTAGAAGATGGAGTTTCTTTTAGAACAAGATATGGTTCAACTTACTCCCCATTTAATGGAGGTATAGAAATATCAACAACTAGAAATAGTACCATCGGTCTACAATACTCAGATATAGGATCAGATGAAACATTTGTAGGGTGGAGTCTTACAGAGGATGGTACAGGTAATATATTATCAAATTCCTCAACTTATTTGCATACTGTAAATGATGAAATAACAATCTATGCTTTAGCACGTTTATCTGATGCTATTGGTGTTGATTTTTGTTATTATAACACATCAAATATGAATACCATTTGTTCACCCTGCTCCACCACAAAAACAGTATATTTTGATAGAGATGATTTTGCATCCAACCCCCTTGAAGATTTAATTTGGTACGAAAATGCATCTTTAACAGTCAAATCAGATCAAGGATATTATAGACAAAAAACAACACAAACCTATACATGGTTATTTGGTCTTACTTATACAAGAACTATAGTAGATGATACTATATTTTTTGTATCTGGTTCTACTTTCCCAATTGAAGGAGCAGCTAATGTATATGATACTTGTGGGAATTTTATTTATTGTAATAATAGTTAATTATGGCAAAATATTTTAGAATAACAATAGGAACAAGTTTACAGACTACATTTAGTGTGAAATATTCTACTACAAGTAATCCAAGTACTTATGACCATATAGCTGATATATACATCCCTTCTTCTGGAACTTTTTCAACAGCAGCAAGTATATCTTATAACCAATTAACAGACAATGGTGGTGCTATAGTAAGAACAGATGATGATGTTTATAAACTAACAATTATAGACCAAAACGGTTATTGTAGTAGTTGTATTAGTGAAGAATTCGGTACAGCAAGCTCAAGTGGTGGGGGTACTAGTAGCCCACCATCAACATCAAATATCTATATTTACAATTATGACTCAGGTCAATCCAGTAATGGTTATGTTTCTTCGTTCCCAATTTATTATCAAAAATGGTCTGAATTTAATTATGGTACAACCCAAGGTAAAACTCATGGTGTAAAAAATGATTCAACCCAAGATGTATATATAAGATTAATGGCTAAAACTTATGGAGGTGGAAACTTCTCCCCAGATGCTATAGCTGTAAAAGTATTTGAAATGAATAATCCTAGTGGTAATCAAACAAATATGTATATAGGAAGTTATTTTGGAAGTCAAAATATATACCCATCTAGTACAATATCATTTAATAGTCCTGCTTATTCTGGGAACAACTACTGGAGGTTAGGAAAAAATGGAGGGCTTATTATTTTTGGTATAGATACTGCAATTTATACCCAGGCATCTCAAACTAACGCTATTAGTTATACCCTAGCATATTCTACAACACTACCAGCAAGTGGTACTCAGGTAGAAATAACATCTTATACCTAAAATATGGCAAGTCAAACAGTAACATATACATTTAATAGAAATAACTTTACTAGTGATTCCCCTAGTTGGTCTGGACCTAGTGAACAATTGAGTAGTAATCTAAGGTTTAATACTATAACCCAAACCTTAAAATTAAATAATACTAACTATAGTAGAGGAAAGTTTACTGTATCTATCCCTTCAGGAGTTGATTTAGGTTTAATAACTTTTAGCACCCCAAATGGTAGTATAGTATCTATATCAGACGAAAAAGATAGTGTGTATGAACTATGTAATTTCCAAGGTTCTCCCATAGCTAAAATATTTACTGAAGATGGAAGTCCTAGTAGTGGTAATAAAATTTATTATTGTATAATAAATGGAGACCCAAATAGTACAACTCAATACTTAAATATATCTATTGCTCTAGCAAAAGAAGGTGGTATACCTTCTGCTAATAAAACAGTAGATTTAACTTATGATTGTTCTACATTTGAAGCTTTAAACAAAACCACAGTTGGATTACATGCTTATTCGGCTTATGATGCTAAAGCAGGTAGTTCAGATTTAACAACAAATCTATACTCGGCAACATCCCCAGGTTCTTGGGGTTATAATACAATACTTTATAGTAGTCCATATTTTAATAATCCAGCTTTACCTTATTTTTATGGGTATAATGGAAAAGTATATAGAGTAGGAGACCCATGGTCTCGAAGCTATGGTATAAAATTTAGATACGAAGTAAGAGTTACATGGCATTGGTTTTTAAAGAAAAGAGTTAGATCTAAGAGAGTAACATTAGGTCCTATGGAAACTTTAGATTTGGGTACTAATGGAAACCAACCTACATCTGAAGCATGTATAGAACCTACAATGAGAAATGTAGGTAAAATTAGAAAAGTTTATAGTAATGATTCAACTATACCTCAACCACAACAATATAGATATTATCTAGGTTATGATGCATCAAACCAAAGAAATTCTAATGATAGTGTATTTACAACATATTCTTTACCTAAGAAAAAACATTTCCCTATTACAGGGTTAATGCATGTTTTACAAAAACATACAAGAGGTATTATTAATGGTTTTAATAGATCTTGGGATGGAGATGTTAACTGGACAGCAATAGCAGGAGGTGCTGGTTTAGGATTAATAGCATCATTATTTGGAAAAACTATAATAACAAAAGTAGCAAAATTCTTTTCAACAATACCAGGCCCCTTACCATCATTCACTGCCTTATTTGGATCAGGTGCAGCTGCAACTTTAAGTACTGTTTTAGTTGTACTAGCTGTTTTATTTATATTATGGCAATTAATATCATTTTTTTCACCTAAAACACATCATTATAGAGAAAATTGTAAAAAATTCCTTCACCACTTCACATCAACCCCTTATATAAATACCACAGATGTTTTATATAGAGATGATGATTTATCTATTATAAATAATGGTCATTACTGTGATGGGGTGTATTATTATCGCCAAACAGGAGGATCAATTACCTCAAAAGCATTATCTTCAACATCCGCTTGGATAGCAGAAGATGAACCTTTTCAATTTTTATATTCATTACAAGCTGATAATCCTACATTAGTTGAGGAATGGCAAAAATTAATTTTATTACCTTATACATCAGGTAAACCAATTCCTTATTGTGGAGGCAGTACAATATATTATAGTGCAGAAAGAAATCATACAGTAACTACTCAATGTTGTGCTTTAGAAGATTGTAATACTCCCATAGTTATATCTTTACCTTATGGGTCTGTTACTAGTTGTATTAGCCAAACCGATGCAGACGATGAAGCGGAAGCACAATTCCAATCTGCTATAGATTATGCTGAAGACCATAGTATTTATAATGCTACTTTAAGTGATGAACTTATTGGACAATTAGATGTAAACTTTACTCATGAAATAAAAGAAGAAGATAATCCTACATCTATGGCACTTTACTTTGATAATAGAAGTGGATCAGATGCCCCCGTAGGTACTCCATTATATTACGATTTTACAGGATGTCAAAAGGCATTACCTGGTTATTATGCAGTATCAAGTAGTAATTATCCAAAACATTATTATAAAGTTGAAGATGGAGAAGTAGCTGCTATATATACTCAAAGTGCAGCTAGTGCTACTGTAACAACAACAGGTCAAAGTATAATAAAAACAAATGAAGATAAAAGTAGTAATTGGTATTTAAAATCAAATCTTAAGGACCCACTTTATTCTTATATAGCAAACAAAAATGATAGAACATTTGATGTTACTAGTTTAATAACTAATTCTAATGTAAGTTTAAGTGCAGGACGTATTGTATCCGGATCTTATACAGATGGTGACTTTGAAAAATATGCTAGCTTTAATAGTAATGGTATAACCTCAGCCATCACTTCAGAACAGGGGACAGGGTGGTATGCTCCTCTAAATCCATGGAAACCTGAACCAGATGATTTATTTTTCTATCAAAATGATTTAACCTCTTGGACAGGAGGTAACCATATTTCAACATCTGGTTCATCTATATGTTCTGGTGGTAACACAGGAAACACATATTATCACGATGGTAATAATAATACCCCGTCACTAGGTGATAGAATTTTTGATTCAAATGATATAACAGATTCTACATCAGATGGTTACATAAAATATACAACCCAATTATACATGAGTATTGTAAATGGTATTATGGTTGATAGTACTACTTGTGTTGTAAGTACAGATTTTTCTGGTAGTATTCAAAGGTCAACCATTTCATCAGCTTGTACTAGTTCAACATTTACAACTTTATATACCCATGATGGAAATACTTCTTACCCCGAAGTAGGAGACACAGTCTCTGTTTATGGAGGAAGTGCAGTTTCAAATGGGTTTATTAATACTAGTATTGGTGTGCTACAAACAGATGATGATGGTCAAGTAGTCCAAATTATTGATTGTAGTAAATCTATAGGTGAACCTCTTAATTTAACAGTAGGGTATAATGCTATTTTAAATGGTGGTAATACAAGTTGGTATGGTTATGTTGATCCTAATAATATGCATCTTGATCCATCACAAGCTAGCGGGGATGCAACTAATTTAGTAGGCAGCATGATTGGAGCTGATATAGTATTAGCTACAGCCTGGGATATAGAATGGAATTTAATAACTTGGTTAGGATGGCATGCTAATTATCTTTTCTTATGTATTAGAAAAACAGGACAATATACAGAAACTTTCACAACACTGAATATCTCCACAGATATTAATACAACAGTGACTCACCAGGGAGGATATTATGGTCAATGGGGAGGGATTAATCAAACAAACCAAAAACTTTATATCCCTGGAAGTGGGAATGAAGAATATGCATTTACAATTCCAAATGGATGTACAGTTACAGGAGCTGGAATACCTAGTGGTACAGTAACTTCAGGTCCTGCTTTTTATAGTAGTTTCTTTGGAAGATGGGAAATTAGTGTTAATAAAACAATTACTTATAGTAGTGTAGCAGGATCCACTTTAACCTTCCTCCAAAATAATGCACCAATAATAGCTGCATATAGACAATATGCTAGTCCAAATTATGGAACCAGTTATACAACAGATGATGCAAATGGAAATACTGCAGACTATAAAGTATATAAATGGGCTGTCACTGGAAACCCATTCCAATATGGTCAAATTATAAAAGTTAATTTTACAGTACCATTAAATAATACCCCATAATTTTTAATTAATAGGAATAAAAAATTTAATATTTATAATAAAATACATTTAGTAACCCATGGCATATTTAAGAGGACAAGTAATATCTGGAAGCTCATCTTTATCAGGTTCCAAATTCATAACTGGATCATTAGAGGTTTTTAGTGATAGCGGGCAGGATATATTTATTATCAAGTCTGGGAGCTATGAAAGCCTTAAGGTAAATTCTGACGGGATTTTACAATTCCATATATTTGAAGATTCATATACTCCCCCTGTAACACCTGGTGGAATTTTCTTTCATTCTTCTTCAATGTATGTTGGACTAGATGAATAGATTTTAATACGTATAATAAATAAACAATAATAATAATTAACCCCAAAAACGCAAATTAAAAATGGCAGAATGGAAAAAAGTAGTGGTATCCGGATCGGCGGTATCACAATTACAAAACGATTCCGGATATTTAAAATCAGGTGATTCTTCAGTAGTCTTAACAGGCTCATTTTCAGGAGATGGATCTGGCTTAACCGGGATTACAGCCGATACACTAGGAAGTGAATTAACAGAAGGGAATGGTATTACTGCTTTTTCATTCAATGGTTCAGCAGATGCAACCGTAACTGTTAAACCTGATGGGTCTACTTTATCTGTAGGTGCTAATGGTGTAAAAGTTGCAGATGCAGGAATTACTGCTACCCAATTAGCTACTTCAGTTGCTGGAGATGGTTTATCCGGTGGTGCTGGTACTGCTTTATCTGTTAATGTAGATGGAACAAGTATTACAACTTCAGGTGACAATTTAACATTAGCAGGAACTGCATTTAGTTCTTCTTTAGATTTAAGAATTAATACTGCTCAAGGTCAAGCAAATGCTAACTCAGCTTCACTTGCTGCTTTGGATGCAACTTATGCAACTGATGCTTCTGTTAGTTCATTATCATCTTCCGCTCATACTGCAAGAGCAGGTGTTGCTTCAGATGCTGCTTCAGCTACATCAACTTTATCAGGTTCAGCTCATACAGCTCGTGGTGTTATTGCGGGTAATGTTACTGCCAATGCCGGTGATATTACTACTCTTAACACTGAACAAGGAGTACAAGATGGTAGATTAGATGCTCTTGAATCCTTTACTGGTTCATTAGATAATGATTTTGCTACAGATGCAGAATTAACTGCTTTATCATCTTCAGCTCATACAGCTAGAGGTACTGTAGCTTCTGATGCAGCTTCAGCAAATACTACTTTAAGTTCATCTTTTGCAACTACAATTGGTGCTTTAGATTCAATTTACGCAACAGATGCTTCTGTATCAGCGGTAGCAGCAACAGCTTCAGCAGATACTAGTGCATTATCAGCTTCAGCTCATACAGCTAGAGCAGGTGTTGCTTCAGATGCTGCTTCAGCTAATAGTTCTTTAAGTTCTTCTATTGCAACTACAATTGGAACTTTAGCAACTTCAGCTACTGTAACTTCATTATCATCATCAGTAGATTCTCGTTTAGATTCTTTAGAGGGAGATATTCATACCCACTCTAATAAAGCTAATCTTGATGCTATTAACCAAGATTTAGGTACAAGTGATGATGTTACTTTCAACGATGTAGTTGTTAGTGGTGATTTAACAGTAAGTGGTACTACTACTACATTAAACACTACAAACTTACTAGTTGAAGATAAGTTTATCTTATTAAATTCAGGTTCAGCAGATCCAGACGAAGGTGGTCTTATTATTGATGAAGGAGCAGGCTCAGGTCATGCATTCATCTATGACAAAGGTGATACTCGTTGGGGATTCAATGCTTCAGTAGCTAGTGATGCTTCTACAGCTAATGCAACAGCACATGCTGCAGCAGTAGTAGATATGCAAAATGTAGCCCATTCTGATTCATCTGAATACCAGAAAAATGGTAACATTAAAATCGATAGCGGAGATATTTTCATCTACTGTTAAGATTTAATATTTTAATATTTAAGGAGGGTGGTTTTTTAACCACCCTTTTTTTATATTATATTTATGACTATATAATTGTTTAAATAATGATAAAATTTGTTATGGGATTACTTAACAAACAAAAACAAGTACAAAAATCTACATCTAAAATATCTAAAAAACCAATTGATTTTGAATTAGGTACAGATGAGATAAAAATTATTCTCCAAGGGATCCAAAATAGTACTTATAAAGGGAAAGATATAGAAATGATGTATAATTTAGTTTTAAAACTCCAAGATCTTTATACAAAATCTCTCGATAATAAATAAACATTTCATATTTATAACTATATTATAGGCCATAACGGAAGTGGGCTCATTGAGTAACCAACCATAATAAAAAGATTGACATGCCAAATTGGAAAAAATTAATAGTAAGTGGTTCTGATGCAAGTTTAAACGCTTTACAACTAACAGGTTTATCTAGTATAAACGATGATACTGTATTAGTAATAGATACAGATGGTAATGTAGGGACAAAAGAAGCAGCAGCTTCATCAGGTACTTCAGGCAATTCAGGCTCTTCAGGTACATCCGGTTCATCAGGTACAAGCGGTAACTCAGGTTCAAGTGGTACCTCAGGGGATTCAGGTTCTTCTGGAACAAGCGGTAACTCAGGTTCATCAGGAACTTCAGGAAATTCAGGTTCTTCTGGTACATCAGGTAACTCTGGTTCTTCTGGAACAAGTGGTAATTCAGGCTCTTCAGGTACATCAGGTTCATCAGGAACTTCAGGTAACTCAGGTTCAAGCGGAACTTCAGGTAACTCAGGTTCAAGCGGAACTTCAGGTAACTCAGGCTCTTCTGGAACAAGTGGTAACTCAGGTTCTTCAGGAACAAGCGGTGATTCAGGCTCTTCAGGTACTTCAGGTTCATCTGGTACTTCAGGTAACTCAGGCTCTTCTGGAACAAGTGGTAATTCAGGCTCTTCAGGTACTTCAGGTACAAGCGGTAACTCAGGTTCAAGCGGTACTTCAGGTAACTCTGGTTCATCAGGAACAAGCGGTAACTCAGGCTCTTCAGGTACTTCAGGTAATTCGGGTTCATCTGGTACTTCAGGTAACTCAGGTTCAAGCGGAACCTCAGGTTCATCAGGCTCAAGTGGAATATTACCATTAGCTGGATCAACTACAAATGGTGTAATTACTTACGATGGAGATGGTACTGGAACTGTAGAATCAAAATTAAAATTTGATGGTTCAACCCTATCTGTCTTAACAGGTAGTTTATTAATAGGAAGCAATAATACATTGAGTAATACTTCTTCTTCAATTTTTGGAGGTTGTTCTCATAATATTGATGCAGATTCATGTTATTCTCTTATAGGAGGTGGTGGTCAAAACCAAATCCAAAAAAGTCCCTGCTCCTCAGTTGTATCTGGGTGGTTAAATAAAATTAATATGTGTGTGGGTAAAGGCCACTTTATAGGAGGTGGTAGATATAACTTAATATGCCAAACCTCAACTAGCACAGACCAAGGTAATTATGATAACTTTATAGGCGCTGGGACAAGTAACAGAATATGTATAGGAAGCCAAAATGCAGTAGCAGGTGGTTCTAATAACAAAACTTGTGGTAATAATAACTTTATAGGAGCTGGTAGAAGTAACGACACCCTTACTCCAGAATATGCACCAGCTTTAAGCACTTGGGAGTATGTAGAATTCGCATACGGAACGAACAATTTTGTAGATGGTGATATTGTTGGTGTTTCAGCAAACCCCTTACGAATTACAATAGATGATGACTGGAGTTTTTTATCATCAGGAGATCAAGCGTCTGATGTTTATATAGACACTACCGGAGGATTTGGTGGGTATATTGAACTACTCGCAGGAGTAGAAATCCTTGACATTTCAACATCCCAAGGTTGTACTACATTTGAATTTGATGAACAAATATCTGACCCCTTTCAATTAACTCCAGATTCTAGTAATGTAATAGGGGGAGGATGTTTAAACCAAATCCGTAACAACTCTTCAGACCAACCCACTTACCATTCTGTAATAGGTGGTGGTCATTTAAATAAAATTTGTGCTTTCCAATCTTATATTGGAGGTGGTTTTTGTAATACTATTAATATTGGAGCACGTTATGGTATAATTGGGGGTGGTTGTTGTAACATAATTTGTACTAATGAACAAAGTGGTACAATTGCAGGTGGAAAATGCAATAAAATTGATAGTGACTACTCGTACATCGGAGGTGGGGTACAGAATTGTACTTTTGGAAATTATGCATCAATAGGTGGAGGATATTCACACTATGCTTATGGTGGATGTAGTACTATAGCAGGAGGATATAATAACACTGCTTGTGGTAGAAACAGTAATATTGGAGGAGGATGTAGTCATTTTATACATGCTTGTCAAAAACATGCTGTTATTGGAGGAGGTAGTCGAAATTGTATCACCTATTTTAGCGGGCATACAATAACAGGGGCTAACGATGGTAACTTTATTCCATCAGGTAGATTAAATTGTATATGTATTTGTACTACTAACGCTAATTATAATACCCTTGGCGGTGGTCAAAACAATAAAATATTTGCTGGTGTAGCTAATTCAACAATTGCAGGAGGTGCTGAAAATACAATATGCAATACTACAGGATTTGATTACGGATCATTTATCGGAGGAGGTGCACATAACTGTGTTATAAATGGAGATGATAGTGTAATTGTAGGTGGAACTCGAAACTGTATAAATGCTAATGATAATAACTTTATTGGAGGTGGTTGTTCTAACACAGGATCTGCAGACTTTGGAGCCTTAGTTGGTGGTTGTAAAAATTATTTTACTTCCAATGCCTCTGGAGGATTTATGGGTGGAGGTCATAATAATACACTTTGCAGTGCAGCAGGTGTACTTGTTGGTGGTTGTTCTAACACCGTATGTGCTAATGGTAATGTTACCTTAGTTGGAGGGTGTAATAACACAGCATCAGGATGTTGTTCTTTCCTAGGTGGTGGTATATCAAATACTACAACAGGGCAAATAGCAACACTAGTAGGGGGATGGAATAACTGTGTATCAGGCCAGTGTGCATTTATTGGAGGAGGAACTTGTAACCTTGCTAATGGTACATATAGTGGTATTATAGGAGGTACAAATAATGATTTAAAAGCATATAAATGTTCTTTTATATCAGGTGTAAACATAGATGCAACAGCAGAATGTTATACATTTATGAATAATGCTTGTATTTTTGGAACAATGTTGGCAAATAAAATTATTGAAACATCAGCCGAAAGATATAAAAAATGCATTATACCTCTCCAAAACCAAATCGAAAACATTCAAAAATTAAAACCCGTAGAATTTGTTTGGAAAGAAAACGGCAATAAAGATATTGGGTTTATAGCAGAAGATGTTGAACAAGTATTTCCAAGTTTAGTTTCCCATGAAGAAAATGGAGAAATAAGTGGGGTTAATTATTCAAAATTAACATCTATACTTGTAGAAGCAGTACAACAACAACAAACCCAAATTAATGAACTTATAAAAGAAGTTGAATTTTTAAAATCTAATAAATAATGGCAGTATTACAGGCTACAACCCTTTCAGGATCTTTATTTAGAACATCAGATACCGTTACTATTACTAATAGTACAGCAAGTGTTGATTTTTCAGATAGTGATAATTTTATTATTAATGCAGGAGGAGATTTTTCATTTGATTGGACAGTAACAGGTAGCAATGTAGGACAATCAGGAACAATCATAATTAATAATACAGCGGATTCTACTATAGGATCTTTACCTAGCATAACAAAAACACCTGATGGAGCAGCAATATTATTTGTAACTTCAAGTGCAACAACCTCAGTATTATCCTACTATATAGCAGCAACTGATAAAGTACTTGTTAGTTATATAGGTAATTTTGCATAAGGATGAAAGGATTAGGGATAGGACATAAACAGGAATGGTCTACTAGTACAACAACAAATACTAGTCAAAACACTACTTGGAATACCAGTGTAGGTAAGGGAGTATCTACTACAAGATCTACCACAAAATCAACTAGATCATCTTGGACCACTAGCAAAAGTACTACAACTACTTTTAATACAAGTAGGTCAACTACAACTACCTTTAATACTAGTGTAAGCACAACTAAATCAACAACTACAAGGTGGAATACAACTCGTAGTACAACAACAACATTTTCCACTAGCTCTAGTACAACAACAACATTTTCCACTAGCTCTAGTACAACAACTACTTTTAATACTAGTTGGAATACCTCAAAGTCAACAACTACGACTTTTGCTACAAGTAAGAGTACAACAACAACCTTCTTAACTAGTAAAAGCACAACAACTACTTTTAATACAACATGGTCAACTAGTAAGAATACAACAACAACTTGGAATACAAGTAAGAATACAACTACAACATTCCAAACAAGTTCTAGTACAACAACAACATTTAACACCAGTAAAAGCACAACAACAACTTTTACAACTAGATGGAATACAACTAAAAGTACAACTACTGTTTGGTCTACTAGTAAGAATACAGTAACAACTTTTGCTACAAGTTCTAGTACAACCACAACATTTAATACAACTTGGTCAACTAGTAAAAACACTACTACTACTTTTAACACAACTAAAAGTACTACAACAACCTTTGCTACAAGTAAGAGTACAACAACAACTTTTAACACAACGGTTTCAACTAGTAAATCAACAACTACTACTTGGAATACAACTAAGGCAACTACAACAAGTTGGAATACAACAAAATCAACAGTAACAACTTGGTCAACTAGTTCTAGCACAACAACAACATTTACAACCAGCTGGAATACTAGTAAAAATACTACAACAACTTGGAGCACAAGTAAAAATACTACAACAACCTTTTCTACCAGTTCCAATACAACTACGACGTTTAGTACAAGTTGGAATACAAGTAGAAATACAACTACTACATGGAATACTACTAGAAGTACTACAACCACTTTTAATACAACTTGGTCAACTAGTAAAAATACTACAACAACCTATGCTACTAGTAAAAACACTATAACAACCTTTTCTACTAGTTCTAGTACAACTACTACATTTACAACTAGATGGAATACAACTAGAGCAACAACAACAACTTGGTCAACTAGTAGTAGTACAACTACAACATTTAATACAACTTGGTCAACTAGTAAAAATACTACAACAACTTGGAGCACAAGTAAATCGACTACAACAACGTGGGCAACTAGCTCTAGTACAACAACTACTTATACTACTAGATGGAATACAAGTAGAAATACTACAACAACCTTTGAAACAAGTAAAAGTACAACAACAACATTCTTAACTAGTAAAAGCACAACAACCAGCTATAATACTAGTTGGAATACAACAAGACCAACATCTACTACTTTTAACACAACTAAAAGTACTACAACAACTTTTGCTACAAGTAAGAGTACGACAACAACGTTTAATACAACATTTGCTACAAGTAAGAGTACGACAACAACTTGGTCAACTAGTAGAAATACTACAACAACATTTAAAACAAGTAAAAATACTACAACAACCTTTGCTACTAGCAAAAATACAACTACAACATATACTACTACTTGGAATACAAGTTACACAACAACTTGGCAAACAAGCCAAGCGACATTAAAAACAAAAACCACCTATTATAACACAACCAAAACAACAATTAGTTCTTGGAATACTTCAAGATCAACAACAATACCTGCAAGTAGTTGGAATACTACTTTTAGAACATATTGGTTCACTTCTCAAGGTACTACAGGTAATACTTCACGAACAACTAGTTGGAGTACAAATGTTACAACATCCAGATTTACGGGTGGTGGTTTAACATTAAGCTCTAATATTTCAACATTTTGTATTGCTTGGGGTCAAGATGTTCATATAAACACAAATGAAACAGTTAAGGTAGAAACACTAATATCTGGGTCAGATATATTAGAAATGGAAACTCCATTTAATTCTGACGATATAGAAAATTTAGACACATATTCTTCCCCAACAATAGATAGTGGTGCAGGGTTAGTAATGGGGGAAGTATCAGCTGCAGTACCAATCAGTTCTAGTGGTTTAGTAAACATTAACAGTGGAAGTTTATTAATAACACAAGATCATAGACAATTAGTTAAAAGAAGTGGATCATGGGTTACTAAAAAAGGTGAAGACCTATTAGTAGGTGACTATTTATACCATATAGAAGGAAGTGAAGTAGAAATAACAACCCTGGAACTTGATCATGAAAATTACCATCAGGTAGTTTTAGTAGATACAGAACCAAATGATGTGTTTTTTGTTAATGGGTTTTTAACTCACAATGCAAAA